>UMFT01055993.1_pt1 | contig 18715 bp, 18 predicted proteins | sample 1965081 | NCBI WGS metagenome assembly UMFT01 (sample SAMEA4836053, study PRJEB28245) | human gut metagenome | biome: gut microbiome; material: fecal sample | place: Denmark | collected 2008
AACATCTAAAGAGATAATTAGAAATCTATTAAATGATTATATAAAAGGTTCAAGTAAAGATAAGTCAGGCATATAATGCCCGTTTTCCCATCTTGAAATTGTTTTATTTGTCACCCCTAATTTTTCAGCTAACTGTTCTTGTGTATATCCTTTTTTCTTGCGATTGAATGCGATAAAGGCTCCTATCTTTTTAGTGTCCATAATTAGCCTCCTTTCATCTAAAACATTACTATTTTCACTATACATTGAACATCCCACAAATGGCGAATTAGCTGATTCTTCTTGACTTTAATGGTTATGTCCCATACAATAATCGAGTACATTAAAATAGCGTTCACTCTTCACCGGATGAGTGGTTAAAGCGTCTAGGATCAAATCGTAGGTGCAGTGATTTCACTGTAAGATTTGGTCTTAGGCGCTTCTTTTTTTTGGAGGTAAGTATGAATAAGACAAAAGAATTATTGGTACAAATGATGTGGGAACTTGTTGGCAGTATTTTTGTAGCGATTGGTATCTATAACTTTGCCGTACAAGCTAAATTTCCTATGACAGGATTTTCAGGAATTTCAATTATCTTGTATCGTTTGTTTAATATTCCCATTGGTTTTTCAACCATTTTATTAAATATTCCGGTTGCGATATTATGCTACAAATTATTAGGAAAGAAGTTTTTTATTAGTTCGATTCGCTGTATGATTGTATCTTCATTGATTATCGACTATGTGGCACCATTATTTCCAGTCTACCAAGGAGATCGATTATTAGCTGCCCTATGTACGGGAGTTTTTGGTGGAATTGGCTATGCGATAATCTATACAAGAAATTCATCTACCGGAGGATCTGATTTTATCATCATGGCAGTAAAGGCATTAAGGCCACATTTATCTTTAGGAAATATTGCCTTTTTATCGGATGTTGGCATTATTTTAGTGGGTGGTATTTTATTTAAAGATGTGGATGGAATGATTTATGGAATGATTGTAAATTTATTATTCGCGGTTGTAGTGGATAAAATGATTTATGGTTTGAATTCTGGTAAGGTCGCTTTTATTGTGACAAAACACGGAAAAAGAATTTGTCAGGTGATTGATGAAACAAGTCAAAGGGGAAGTACGATTTTAAATGCCCAAGGTGGATATAAACAAGATGATATGCAAGTGGTAATGTGTGCATGTAACAGTAAAGAAATGTATCAAGTAAGAAAGGCTGTACAAGAAGCGGACCCAGAATCTTTCTTTGTGGTTGTAGAGTCTCATGAAGTGCATGGAGAGGGGTTTAAAATGACAAATATTGGAGAAGCACAAGGTTAATTCATGTCCCTGATGAAAACGCTTGCGTAATTGACAGTTCTTTGTTATGATTTGAACATCATATGACTGACGGAAGTGGAGTTACCACATGAAGTATGATGTTATAGGCCGACCGTCTGGGCAAGTTTACTTTGTCTTTTCGGTGGGTCTTTTTAATTGACTACTCGAAGGAATCATAGTAAACTTTAAATAAATGTTAGTTTAAACTAACTGTCATTAGAAGGAGGCAATCATGAAAGAACAATGGCAAGGATTTAAAGGCAGTAAATGGCAGGACGAGGTAGATGTTCGAGATTTTATTCAAAATAACTACAAACCTTATAATGGGGATGAAAGCTTTTTAGAAGGTCCAACAGAATCGACAAATACTTTGTGGGAAAAACTTCAAAAACTACAAAAAGAAGAGCGTGCCAAAGGTGGCGTATTGGATATGGAAACAGAAGTGGTTTCGAGTCTAACTGCTTATGGCCCTGGATATTTAGATAAAGATTTAGAGAAGGTTGTTGGTTTACAAACAGATAAACCATTAAAACGTGCATTTATGCCTTATGGCGGTATTCGTATGAGTGAAGAGGCATGTGAAACTTATGGATATAAACCAAGTGAAAAATTACATGAAATATTCACAAAATATCATAAAACTCACAATGATGCTGTATTTAGTGCATACACACCAGAAATGCGTTTAGCACGTCGTAACAAAATCGTTACAGGATTACCAGATACATATGGTCGTGGACGTATCGTAGGGGATTATCGTCGTGTTGCACTTTATGGTATTGATTATTTAATTGAGCAGAAACAAAAAGATTTCGCATATTGTGGCGATGGAACAATGAGCGATGATGTGATTCGTCAGCGTGAAGAATTAGCTGAACAAATCAAGGCGTTAAAAGAAATGAAAATTATGGCAGCAAGCTATGGATATGATATTTCTCAGCCTGCTAAAAACTCTTTAGAAGCTGTACAATGGTTATACTTTGGATATTTAGCGGCTATTAAAACACAAAACGGTGCAGCTATGTCTGTAGGTCGTATTTCGACTTTCTTAGACATTTATTTTGAAAGAGATTTAGAAAATGGTGTATTTACCGAAAGTGAAATTCAAGAAATTGTTGACCATTTAACTATGAAATTTAGAATGGTTAAGTTTGCCAGAATTCCTAGCTACAACCAATTATTCTCAGGAGATCCAGTTTGGGCAACACTAGATATTGGTGGTTTAGGTATGGACGGAAGAAGCATGGTCACAAAAACATGTTTCCGTTTCTTGCATACACTTGAAAATATGGGACCGAGTCCAGAACCAAACTTAACTGTATTGTATTCTTCAAATTTGCCAGAACCATTCAAGAAATATGCTGCAAAAGTAAGTATTGATACAAGTAGTGTTCAATATGAAAATGATGATGTAATGCGTCCTGTATGGGGAGATGATTATGCGGTATGTTGTTGTGTAAGTGCTACGCAAACTGGTAAAGAAATGCAGTTCTTTGGTGCTCGTGCAAACTTAGCTAAATGTTTACTATACGCTATCAATGGTGGTGTAGATGAAAAGACAAAAGTACAAGTAGGTCCAGAATATAAGCCTATCACAAGTGAGTATTTAGATTATGATGAAGTAATGCATAAATACGATATCATGATGGATTGGTTATCAGGTCTATATGTAAATATCTTGAATTTGATTCAATATATGCATGATAAGTATTATTATGAAGCAAGTCAAATGGCTTTAATTGATACAGATGTTCGTAGAACTTTCGCAACGGGTATTGCTGGATTCTCACATGTAGTAGATTCATTGAGTGCCATCAAATACGCAAAAGTGAAGACAATTCGTGATGAAGATGGATTGGTTGTTGACTATGAAATCGAAGGGGATTTCCCTCGTTATGGAAATGATGATGATCGTGCGGATGAAATTGCCGTATGGTTATTAAAGACATTTATGCGTAAGATTGAAAAACACCACACATATCGTGATAGTGAACCAACGACTTCAATTCTTACAATTACTTCAAATGTTGTATATGGTAAAGCTACAGGTGCGCTTCCAGATGGAAGAAAAGCAGGTGAACCATTATCACCAGGTGCTAACCCTGCATATGGAGCAGAACAAAATGGATTGTTGGCATCGCTAAATTCTGTCGCAAAACTTCCTTATGAATATGCATTAGATGGAATTAGTAATACGCAAACAATTAATCCAGATGCGTTGGGTCACACTGAAGAGGAAAGAGTAAATAACTTAGTGAATGTATTAGATGGATACTTTGATCAGGGCGCTCACCACTTGAATGTGAATGTATTTGGTGTAGAAAAATTAAAAGATGCGATGGAGCATCCAGAAAAAGAGGAATACGCAAACTTTACAATTCGTGTTTCTGGCTATGCCGTTAAATTTATTGATTTAACTCGTGAACAACAATTAGATGTTATTAGTCGTACATGTCACAAGAGCCTTTAATAAGGCTCTTTCTAGTTAGGAGGCTATTATGTTAGGAGCAATTCATTCGATTGAAACGTTTGGCCTTGTAGATGGACCAGGCGTAAGATATGTCATCTTTATGCAAGGATGTCATATGCGTTGTAAGTTTTGTCACAATGCCGATACTTGGAAAACTAAAGAGCCAGATCAAAGTGCAGAAGTGGTATTAAAGAAAGCTTTACGATATCGTCCTTACTGGAAAGATAATGGTGGCATTACAGTCAGTGGTGGTGAACCATTACTTCAAATTGATTTTCTGATTGAACTTTTTACATTAGCTAAAAAAGAAGGTGTCAATACAGTTTTGGATACTTGTGGACAACCATTTACTTTTGAAGAACCATTCTTTTCTAAGTTTAAACAACTTATGAATGTTACAGATCTAGTATTATTAGATATAAAACATATTGATGAAATGGCTCATAAAGATTTAACAGGACATACAAATTGTAATATATTAGAGTTAGCTCAGTGTTTATCTGACATTCAAAAGCCAGTATGGATTCGTCATGTGTTGGTACCGACAATCAATACAGATGAAAAATATTTGGAACGACTACATCAATTTATTATTCAATTAAAAAATGTAGAAAGAATAGAAGTATTACCATACCATACTCTAGGGGCTTATAAATGGAAAGAACTTGGCTTAGGATATCCTTTAGAAGGAATTGATCCGCCAACTGAGAAACAACTTCAAATTGCGAATACAATACTTGAAACAGGGAAATGATCCCTGCTTTTTTTTGTGTACAAAAAAAGTGCTCAATTGAGCACTTTCATTGTTATAATCTATCGAATATATTGTAGAGATTTCTTCGATCAAACCAAACATAGCCTGTTGTGTTGTCTGTGGAAGTATCTGTTCCTGGAGTACTAGGTTCCGTTGGCTCAGGTGTTGTAGGTTCTGTAGGTTCTGTTGGTTCTGTAGAAGGATATGTACATGCACTTCCGTCCCAAGTTCCGCCGTTATCTGTACAAGTTTTTTCGGCTTCGTTCGTTTCTTCTTTTTCTTCTTCTTTTTTACATGTACCAGCTTCAGAATCCCATTCACCACCATCGGCTTCACAAGCTTCTCTTTCTTTATCATCAGACTTTTTACATGTCTGGTTTTCTTCATCCCATTCGCCACCACCAGCTTCACAAGCGTCTTGCGCATCATTGTTATCAGATGTTGTATCACCTTTTGATTTGAATTCATCTTTGATGTATCCACCCTTGTAGTCTGAGATACCACTAGGTCTTTCAAGTGCAGAATATGTTGCATATTTTTGCATGTAATCAAGCATGTAGTGTGAAATATGGAATGCTGAAGCAACATTTAAATCATTCCAAGTAATATACATACCATAGTTTGTGATGGCATCCGTTGTATATCCACTCCAACAAGCGATTGTATATTTATTTGTATAGCCTACTGACCATTCATCTTTGGCAACCCCCTCAGGAATTCCATAGCTATTTGCAGGCCAGTCTGTTGTACCTGATTTTCCATATACTGTATAGTTGCTCGCAAGAATTTCGTTGTAGTTTTGGTAACCACCTGAAACTACTTTTTCAAGTAATTGCGAAATCATCCATGCGGCTTGTTCACTGATAACATCATATGTTTTAGCGTTTGTCTTAAATTCTTTTTTATCGGATCTACGAACTACTTTTCTTACACGGTGAGCATCCACACGCTTACCTCCATTCGCAAATGTTGAATAAGCACTTGCTTGTTGGATTGGGCTTGCACGCATGCTCGAACCACCGATTGCGTATTGTTCATTAAATCCTTCAGCCACTTCATCGCTAAAACCAAGCTTTTTACAATAATCGATCCAGTAATCATAGCCTTTGGCTGTTACTAAATCAATCATAGCTTGAGCGGCTGTGGTATTTTTTGAAACACCTAATGCATCTTGTAAACTCATAATACCATTGTATTTACCATCTGAGTTTTTAGGAGCGTAAGAACCATTTTTCCAATAGTCTTTTTTCTTATCGTTTACCTGATGAGCGGTAGACCATCCTAAGATATCAAATGTACTTGCATAGGCAAGCAATGGTTTCATACTTGAACCTGGTTGATTTGGTTCGGTTGAGTAATCAATTTTTACGGAGTCTGAGTGATAACGACGGCCAGGTCCAACTGCAATAATTTCCCCTGTATCGTTTTCAATCATTGAGAAACCAACATCGAAATATTCGTTAGGGAATTGAACGATGTTACCATTACAGATTTCATCAGCTTGTTTTTGAGCATCTTGATTTAGTGCGGTATAGATATCCATTGGAATAATGGCTGGATCTTGTCCAGTTAATTCCATAACTTCACTTAATGTTTGTGTGATATAAGCTTGATTTGGATCATCACTTGTACGCTCTACATATTCTAAAGAGAATGACAAATCTTGGCTTGAAGCAAGATTAAATTCTTCTTCCGTAATATAACCATGTTGCAACATCAACTCCAAAGTTACATTTCTACGATTTTGAGCAGCTTTTAAATGATCTAGCTTTGTGTTTGCTTCGTTTAAATTGTTTAATGGGTTATATGTATCTGGTGCATTGATACAACCAGCCAAGAAGGCAGCTTCACCTAAATTTAATTGTGATACATCTTTGTTAAAGAAGTATTGTGCGGCTTTTTGAATACCACGTGTATTGTTTCCTGAACCAAACCAAATACGGTTTACGTAGTATTCAAAGATTTGTTCCTTATTAATGCTTTGTTCAGCAATCAATGAAAGATAGATTTCTTGAACTTTTAATTTTAATTTTTGAACGGTTGTGACCGTACCCTGTTCAGTTTCTAATTTCTTTTCCTGGTTCTTAGTAAATGCATTATCAATCATCTGCATGGTCAATGTAGAACCACCTTGAGCAAGACTTCCAGATTTCAAGTTTGCCATAGCGGATTTCAAGAAACGTGGCAAGTCAAATCCATTGTGGTCGAAGAAACGTGAATCCTCAATTGATAAAAAAGCATCGACTACAGATTGTGGAATTTGTGAGTAGGTTACGTCTTCACGAATTTCATCTCCAAGTTCATAGAATACGTTGCCTGAAGCATCGTAAAGTCTTGAATTGGATAATGTAGTCAAACCGTCTTGCGAAAAGCGCATGCCGTCAGGATCGTTGATGATGTTGACAAGAATGAAGAATACGGAGATGCATCCAACTAAAAATATAGATAAGACGGATACGGCTAGTTTATTCCAAATGTCTAGTTTTCTTCTGTTTGTCTTTTGTGTTTTTGGCTTATTTTGTTCGTTTTGTGGTTGGGCCATTTACTTATCCTCCTTAAAATAGAGTTCATCTACAGCTTTTAAATACGCTAACCTAGGATATAATCCTTCTTGAATAAGAATCCCGTGGGATTGAAACCAAGAATATGGTATAGAGCTTTTGTCTATATTTTCTATTTTATCTCTGAGCAGTTTTGAATCAACAAGGTATGTTTCGTTATGATAATTAAATCGAATAATAAAAAAACCAATACCTCCATGAAATACAACTTTTTTTAGATGTTTGATTTGATGTGGATGAATCATAAAGAGTGGAAAACTCGTTTTATTTTTCGTTTCCTTTGCTTCAAAATCAATGTATTTACCTCGATATACGCCGTTGTAGTCCGTCGTGGAAGGCGTTTTATAGTAAGCTTCAGTGATTTTAGCTCTTTGCCTTTTTGGATAGTCCACATGAACAACTTGAACGGGTGTTGGCTTTTTATAAATCAAAGCTTTATCGAGTTCTCTATAATATTTATTAGAGTCGTTTATATCGTTTTCGAGGCGCATACCTCGAGAACTATAACTCTTTTGTTGCATTGTATTTATGGTTGAAATTGCATTCGGATATTTAATAGTGCTCATCACGAACATTATATATGAAAAAGGATGAACATTCAATGAATCTGAAAAGTCAGAGTTGATTTTTTTGTGCAAAACATTCATAATATTTAGGTAGATATAGGGGGACTTATATATGGCAAAAGATATGAATTTGACAGCTCAGGAAATTTATGAAAAAGAATTTCATGTAGACTTGAAGGGATATGCCCCTGCTGAAGTAGATGAATTTCTAGATATGGTAATTGAAGATTATCAGAAATATGATGAAAAAGTAGAAGAATTAGGTGCTGCAGTCACTCGTTATGAAGAAAAAATCAAAGAATTACAGCAACAGTTGTTTGCGCTACAAAGTGAGAATGAAAACTTAAACGAAAAAGTAAATTCTGATTTTGTGAATGGAAGCAGTAATACAGTAGATATCTTAAAACGTATTGCACGTTTGGAAAAAGCTGTATTTAATCAAAGCGAAGAATAGTGAATTAAATCGACAGTCGCTGGCTACTTAGATAGTTAGAGGAAAGTCCATGCTCGCACAATCTGTGATGATTGTAGTGTTTGTGCTAGATGAATAAATAAGTCTAGGCAAGTTATTGCTTGACGGCTGTTTTGTTTGCTAAGGGAAACTATGTAAACAAACTTTAAAAGTGCCACAGAGACGAATCTATATGGAAACGTATAGGGTGGAACGGGTAAACCCCACAAGCGAGAAACCCAAATTTGGTAGGGGAACCGGCTGGAATGAAACGAAAGGAAGGCTGGATAGCTTTATGCTATAGATAAATGACTGTCACCACGCAAGTGGAACAGAACATGGCTTATGATTTAAGGATACTACAAAGAGCAATTTAATTTGCTCTTTTTTTTTACTTGAAACAAGTGTATACTGAATTTGCATAAATTAAATCTTCAGGGTTGGGTGAAATTCCCTATCGGCGGTAAACCCCGCGAGCATTATGCATGAACTGGTGCAATTCCAGTGGCGACAGTATAGTCTGGATGGAAGAAGATGTTTTTATATATTCTTTTGTATATTTAAACGCGCCTAGGGGATTTTCTTTAGGCACGTTTTTTTAGTTGATATATGAAGGGATGATGATTTATGAGTTCAACAAAGAAACTAACAACGATTGCGATCTTAAGTGCGATGGCAATGGTTTTAAACTTATTGATACAATTTCCAATTGTACCAGCCGTATCTTTTCTAAGCTACGATCCAAAAGATATCATTATTGTGATTGCAGGATTTATTTATGGTCCTATGACATCTTTTATTATGAGTCTATTGTGTTCATTTTTAGAAATCGTATTCCGTGGAGGAAACTTATTAGATGTTTTGATGAATGTGATTTCAACTTGTACATTCGCATGTGTTGCAGCCTGCATCTATAAGTATAAACACTCTAAAAAAGGAGCTATCATCGGCTTGGTATTAGGAACTGTATGCTGTACATTGAGTATGACATTATGGAACTATATTGTTACACCGATTTATTACCAAATGCCAAGAAGTGCAGTGGTCGGTATGTTACTTCCAGGTATTGTTCCATTCAATATTATTAAATGTACATTAAATGCAGCCTGTGCAATGTTGATCTACAAACCACTTGTAAATGCGTTGAGAAACACGCAGTTTGTTCCACAGTCTAATACAAGTGAAGGACTTACAAAAGATGTTGGAATTGTCAGTGCATTTATTATTGTATCAATTGCAGTTTTAATATTAGTTATGAAAGGTTAGGAAAAACATGGAACTTTTAGAAGCAAAAAAAATTATGGATGAAAAATTAGGGGATTATAAAATCATGGCTTTGGCTAGCTGTGTAAATGATTATCCTATGGTAAGAAATGTAAGTTGCGTTTTCTACAATGATAAGATTTATTTTAAGACAGACAAAAACTTTAGAAAAACACAACAATTGTTCAAAAATGATAAAGTAGCTATGTGCTTTAATGGAGTGCAAGTAGAGGGTACTGCTAAAAGCTTAGGCTTGGTTGTTGATGAGCCGGGACGTATTTTTGAAAAGAAATATAAAGAATTTTTGTGGCAAAGCTATAATGCATATTCACACATTGATACAGAAATCTTAATTGAAGTGACTCCTAAGTTTGTGGAAATTTGGGATGAAGATGAAAATCGTAATGCATTCCAGTTATTTATTGATTTTGACAAAGAAACAGTTGAATACAAACCTTATGACTAGTTTATACTAGTCATTTTTTTGTGAAAATTCACGAGATTTTGACATGGATATGATACAATATCTAATGTATGAAAGTAGGTGAAAACATGTCTCCAGACCCGAGTTATTATAATTATGAAAAAACAAATACGTTCGGAGACATGAGATTTGTCTTCGTTTAAGATATAAGGAGGACAAATTGTGTTAGAATTTTATAAAACGTTTGAAGATGGAACACGCAGAATTGCAGAACCAGAACCAGGATGCTGGATCAATGCGGTTGCACCTACGGAAGAAGAAAGAAATTTTTTGATTGAACAAATAGGAATCTTACCTGAATTTGTAAAATCTTCGTTGGATGAAGAAGAAAGTTCACATATTGATTATGATGATGATTTTAGACAAGTGTTGATTATCTTTGACTACCCAAGTGCAGAAAATGAAGATGATGATTCAATTGATTCAACCTATTCTACATTGCCAATTGGTATTGTGATTTTAAAGGGGTATGTTGTGACAATAAGTTTATATGAAAACTGGAGTATTTTAGAAATGTCACAAGGTAGAATAAAAGGTGTGGATACACGTTTAAAAACAAGATTCTTCTTACTTTTGGCATTGCGTATTTCACAACGTTTCTTGATTTGTCTACGCCAAATTGATCGCTTATCAAGTCGAACAGAAACGCGTTTGCATCAGTCTGTAGAAAATGATGAATTGATTGAAATGTTAGGCTTAGAAAAGTCATTGGTTTACTTTTCAACATCTTTAAAATCAGATGAGGTTACATTAAGTAAGATTATGCGTGGAAAACAGATTCAATTATATGAAGAGGATGAAGATTTGTTGGAAGACGTAATGATTGAAATCCATCAGGCCATCGAGATGTGTAACATTTACTCAAACACAATGGCAGGTACGATGGATACGTTCGCGAGTATTATTTCTAATAATATGAACATTGTCATGAATAAATTGACTGTAATCACAATTGTTATGGCTATCCCAAATATTATTTTTGGATTCTATGGGATGAACGTACAGTTGCCATTCCCATTTGTATGGTTTCCAAGTTTTGTAGCTATTTTAGCTTGTGTAATTGCGACTGTTTATTTTTTCAGGCACAATATGTTTAAGTAAGGTTTGGTTTTTTTTCAAACCTTTTTTCTTTTAGATAAAAGAAAAAGCACTATTAGAATAGTGCTCCAAGTACTCCAAATAATCCCATACTCGCAAGAGCCATGATGATACCAGCTAAAATGACACCTAACATAACGGCTAGTACACTCGATTTGAAATTCATATCTAAGATGCTAGCGGCAAGTGTACCAGTCCAGGCTCCTGTTCCCGGTAATGGAATACCCACAAATAATAATAGGGCTACAAACAATCCTTTTCCTGCAGTGGCTTGTAATTTTTTACCACCTTTTTCACCTTTTTCTAGACACCACGTAAAGAAATTTCCGACAACTGGCTTGTCAGCTCCCCAGACAAGAATCTTTCTGGCAAAGAAATAGATGAAGGGAACAGGAATCATATTTCCAATAATCGCAATTATATAATATTGTATAAATGGTAATCCCATTCCGGCTGCGATTGGGATGGCTCCACGAAGTTCAATAAGGGGTACCATAGATACAAAAAACACAATCAGGTATTTTTTAAACATTTAAAATCTCCTTTTTTTCGACAAGTAAAAGTTTATCATTGATGACATAAATTTACAATAATAGACAGAATTTGAAATGTGTCTAGCACTACGACGTTGAAAGTGCTAAAAATAGTGTTATACTGAAATCATAAAGGAGATGTTACTTATGAAATGGTTTGATTCTGATTATGATTATATTGATGAATTCACAACACAATGGAATGAAAGGTATAAAAAGGCTAAAAGAATGAGTATAATATTAAGTATAGTATTGATTCTTATTGGTGTTTTATGTTTTGTGTTTCCGGAAAAGGTATTCACAACGATTCAAATTATCGCAGCCATTGGCTTGATTGTTTGGGGTGCATGTGAAATTTATTCATATATCACAACAACCTTCTTTTTTAGAGACGCAATGTGGCTAGCCAGTGGTATCTTAAATATTTTGTTAGGTTGTTTATTATGCACGATGCCAGTTACAATTACTGTAAGTACATTGACATTCTTGTTTGCGTTTGTGCTATTGGTTAATGGTATTCAAAAGATTACTTGGGGGTCTAGACTTAGTTTCTTTAGAGTGATCGATACGAAATATTTAAGTTTGACAGGTTGGGTCAATCTGTTGTTAGGTATTATTTTTTTGGTAATGCCATTTCAAAGTGCTTTAGTCATTAATTATATTATTGCGACCTATTTGGTTGTGGCTGGTCTTAGCTTGTTGATTGAAGCTGTTTCAATGAAAAAGATTTAAAAGGGGTAAACATGGAAAAATTTAAGTTTTATGCACCAACAAAAGTGTATTTTGGTAAAGATGAGGAACAAAGGGTTGGAAAGATTTTACAAGAATATCATCCAAAGAAAGTATTGATTCATTATGGAGGGAAAAGTGCCATTCAATCTGGTCTTTTGGATCGAGTGAAAAAGGCACTTGATGAAGAAAATATTGCCTATTGTTTGTGTGGAGGTGTTGTTGCCAATCCACTACTTTCAAAGGTGAACGAAGGAATTCAAATTTGTAAAGAAGAAGGAGCTGACTTTATTCTTGCAGTTGGTGGAGGAAGCGTTTTAGATTCAAGCAAAGGCATTGCGTATGGCGTTTATAATGAAGGTGCTGTCTGGGATTATTACGCAAAAAAGAAAAAGGTGAAGGGTGCTTTACCTATGGGGTGTATCTTAACACTATCCGCAACAGGCAGTGAAATGAGCAATTCAAGCGTAATCACAAATGAAGATGGTAATCTGAAACGTGGTTTAAGCAGTGATTATGGATATTTTAAATTTTCTATTTTAAATCCAGAATTAACATATACTGTATCTCGATATCAAACAATGTGTGGGTGTACGGATATTATTATGCATACATTGGAACGATATTTTACGCCATACCAAACATTGGATTTGGTAGATCAAATGGCAGAAAGCTTAGTCCGTACTGTCATAAAAAACTCAAAAATTCTTTTAGAAGATCCTTCTAACGAGCAGGCACGCTCTGAAATTATGTGGGCAGGTAGTGTTTCACACAATGACATGACTGGAGATCGCTCATTAGGAGATTGGGCTTGCCATCAATTGGAACATGAATTAAGTGGAATGTTTAATGTAGCACATGGTGCAGGTCTTGCGGCCATTTGGGATAGTTGGGCAAATCATGTATATATGGAAAATCCAACGCGATTTGCAAAGCTTGGACATCGTGTGTTTGGCTTGGATGATTCGGATACATTATCTTGCGCTTTGAATACTATTGAAAAGATGGAAGAATTCTTTAGAAGTATCGGCATGCCGACAAGTATTCAAGGATTGTTAAAACGTAAGTGTACAGAACCGGAATTGTATGAATTAACATACAAATGCAGCTTTGAGCATACGCGCACAATTGGAAAATTTAAAGAGTTGGATGAAATGGATATGCTTGAAATATATCGTATGGCAAATGAAAAGGAAGTCGCTTAAGACTTCCTTATTTTAGTTAAAGAGACTTTTAATGAAGTTAATAATCTTGTCAAACCATCCTTCAGATTGGGCTTTGTTGAATAATCCAGATAATTGATTTTTTAAACTGCCAGACAATTTGTTTAATTGATTTAATACTTCTTGTGAGTCAATAGCTGAAGTGTTTTGATATTTCTTGGCGAATGCAATCAATTTATCAATATCGTCTTGAGAGATGATGTCACTTAAATTAAATTTCTTCAAAGCATCCTGTACGACTTGTTCAACTTGTTCGGTAGTTGCAGCACTACCTTGGTTCTGTTTGATTTGGGCAAGCTCTTGTTTGATTTCTACTAAAGCCTGATCTAAGCGGGCAGAGTCAAAATTAGAATCGTCTGCATTATTTTGAGCAATTTCGTTTGTTGTTTCAAGCTCATCTTGTGCAACTTGTGTACGATCTGGATCTAGTGTTTCTCCGTTAGCTTCTAACGCTTTGTAAACACCAGTTAAAGCAGATTCTCCGGTTACTTTTGAAACGGAAGCAACATCGATTTCAACATCACTGACACCTGCTGTAATTGCGGCGTTGGCATATTGGTTGGATGTGATCTTTGTGATATTGCTTTGTGTGATGATCTTGACTTTTACACCTGTACCAGAATCTTGTTTTTGAACCATAACACTTGAAATCAAACTGGATGTATCTCCACCAGCAATTCCTAAATAGTTGTATAAGTCGTTGGCATCAACACTTGTTTCGTAGACGTTATTTGTATCTTCAATATCAAATAATTCACGTGTGCTTTGGATTTGATCTTCACTTAAACCACCACCATATACAACGGTTGGTTTACCCCATTTTTCATCTATAACAGATGTATCGATTGCGAATACGTTCGTGGCAGTGGCTGAAATGCTCATAACGGCTGCTAGAGATACGCCTAATAATTTATTACATTTAAACATTTTTTGTTCTCCTTTTGCGTAAATTTACTTTACTAGTGTATCTTAACTTTATTTTTTGTGCAAAAGTTTTGAATCTTATGTGAAATTTTGTTATACTTTTATGGTAAGTTAAAACTAACCGGAGGAATAGAAATGCAGCTAACACAATCTCAGGAAGATTATTTAGAAACAATATATGTATTAAAGTCTCAACAAGAGAATGTTCGTGCTATTGATGTGGCGGCAGCTCTAGGTTTTTCTAAGCCGAGTGTTTCACATGCTTTGAAAGGCTTAAAAGAAAAAGAATTGATTTATACGGATAAAACAGGATATTTATTCTTTACAGAACAAGGACAAAAACAGGCCAGTCAAGTATATGAAAGGCATATTTATTTTAAGAATCAATTGCTTCATGCTGGTGTAGAACCTGTTCTTGCAGAAGAAGAAGCTTGTCGTATGGAACATACAATTAGTGAAGAGAGTTTTAAAAAATTAAAGGGTAGTAAATGCGTGCGCTCATGTATTGACTGCAAGGGGGACGATTGTAAGTAAAAAGCGTGAATAGTTCACGCTTTTTTTTAGTTCTTTCCTTGAGGTATAAATGGGATTAATGCATCAGCTAATGAATGTAGGTTACGAGATTGGATGTAAACTTTTCCGTTTCCATGAAACTCATTCACTAAACCTTCGCCTGTAGTGAATCCAAATGTTCCAGATGCAATTTTGATTTCATAATCTAAAGAATCGTCCCATGCGATAACGTGTTCGTTATCAATTGTGATTGGATGATCTGCATCTACATTGATTTCCATAATGTCGCCATATGCATTGATCAATAGGTCGCCTTGTCCAGATGTATGCATGATAAAGAATCCACCGGTTCCACCAAATAATGCTTTTCCAACGCTTTGTGTTTTCATTTCGTAGCTAACAGTGTTATCGCACGCCAAAAAAGCACCATTATTTAAATAGTAGTGACATGCTGGTGTAACCTCTAAACATACGATTTTTCCTGGAATAGAAGGTGCAATACCAAGCAATCCATCGTGACTTGTGCCGGTAGCCTCTGTAATAAACATGCTTTCGCCACTGGTAATGCTTCGCCCTAAGGCGCCTAATACGCCGCCAATACCTTTTTTGTTGCTGTTCATTTTACCTTCAATCACAACGTTTGACATATAGGCCATAGAGCCTCTTTCGATTTTTACCGTTTCATTGTTCTGTAGATTGATTTCAACGATAGGGCAATCTGAATCGCCTTTGATTTTATAGTCCATAGTGACCTCCTTTTTGTTTCTTTCTTTTATTGTATCAAGTGTATGTGAATTTAACATTAATTATTATAATTTATTTAAATTGACATTAATAATGTTGATATTAGGGTTATCTTAATGATATAGGAGGGTTGCACAAAATTGGTTGGAAATTAAAATATTTACACAAATTAGCGGACTTTAAAAAAATAAAAAACCGGTTTCCTTTACTTAAAGGTCAAGCATTATTTTGTATGAATGTAAAGGCTTGTTTTAGAAAAAATTATTAGTATACTAGATGTATACGAAAAATAGTTGAAGGTTCAACTATTTTTAGGAGGATTAATATGAATGTAATTAAAAGAAGTGGAGAAGAAGTCGTTTTTGATGCATCAAAGATTGAAAATGCAATAAAAAAAGCAAATAAAGCTACAACACACAATCAAATGACAGATGAATTGATTCATTCTGTTACGCAAAGTGTTATCGATAAATGTGAAAACTTGAAGAGAAGCCCAAATGTGGAAGAAATTCAAGATATGGTTGAGGGAGAATTGATGGAACATCGTTGTTTTGCGGTAGCTCACAACTATATCACATATCGTTATGAACGTGCTTTAATTCGTAAGGCAAATTCAACAGATAAACAGATCATGTCTTTGTTGGAGCGTAATAATGAAGAAGTTAAACAAGAAAACTCAAATAAAAATCCATTAGTAAACAGTGTTCAGCGTGATTATATGGCTGGAGAAGTTTCAAAGGATATCACAAAACGTTTCTTGTTACCTCAAGATGTTATGGAGGCTCATGAAAAAGGTATTATTCATTTCCATGATTCAGATTACTTTGCACAACACATGCACAACTGTTGTTTAGTAAATTTAGAGGACATGCTTCAAAATGGTACAGTTATTTCTGAAACAATGATTGAAAAACCACATAGTTTCTCTACAGCATGTAACGTAGCTACACAAATTATTGCGCAAGTTGCTAGTTCACAATATGGAGGGCAAAGTATTACACTTTCTCACTTAGCTCCATTTGTACAGGTTTCAAGAGAAAAAGCACGTCGTGAAGTAAAAGAAGAATTAGAATCATTGAATCTAGATTCATCTGAAGATACAGTTAATAAAATGGCAGAAATGCGTGTTCGTAAAGAAATTGAAAAAGGTGTACAGATGATTCAATACCAGGTTATCACATTGATGACGACAAATGGTCAAGCTCCATTTGTGACTGTCTTCATGTATTTAAATGAAGTGCCTGAAGGACAGACTCGTGATGACTTGGCTATGATTATTGAAGAAATGCTGAAACAAAGAATCAAGGGTGTTAAAAATGAAAAAGGAATCTGGATTACGCCGGCTTTCCCTAAATTGATTTATGTTCTTGAAGAAAACAACATTGAAGAAGATTCTAAATATTGGTATTTGACAGAATTAGCGGCTAGATGTACAGCTAAGCGTATGGTTCCAGATTATATTTCTGAAAAGAAAATGTTGGAATTAAAAGTAGATGCGAATGGAGAAGGGCATTGTTATCCATGTATGGGATGTCGTTCATTCTTAACTACATATTTAGATGAAAATGGTAAACCAAAATACTATGGTCGATTCAACCAAGGTGTTGTTACTTTGAACTTAGTTGATGTAGCTTGTTCTAGTAAACAGGATGAAGAAGCATTCTGGAGAATCATGGATGAAAGATTGGCGTTGTGTAAAAAGGCATTGATGTGTCGTCATGAAAGATTATTAGGTACACCAAGTGATGTAGCTCCTATTTTATGGCAAAATGGTGCATTGGCGCGTTTGAAAAAAGGAGAGCCAATCGACAAATTATTATTTGGTGGATATTCTACAATTTCTTTAGGATATGCTGGATTATGTGAATGTGTATATTATATGACTGGACACCCTCATACTGAAGAGCCAGGAACTTCATTTGGATTGAAAGTTATGCAGTATCTAAACGATGCTTGTGCTAAATGGAAGGCAGAAGAAAATATTGACTTCTCATTATATGGAACTCCTATGGAGTCAACTACATTTAAGTTCTCTAAACATCTACAAGAGCGTTTTGGAATTATTCCACATGTAACGGATAAGAACTATATCACAAATAGCTATCATGTTCATGTAACAGAAGAAATTGATGCGTTTACTAAATTAACATTTGAATCACAGTTCCAAAAACTTTCTCCAGGTGGAGCCATTAGCTATGTAGAAGTTCCAAATATGGAAAATAACATTGAAGCTGTTTTGGCAATTATGAAACATATTTATAATCATATTATGTATGCAGAGTTGAACACAAAATCAGATTATTGCCAAGTATGTGGATATACAGGAGAAATCAAGATTGTGGAAGATGAAAACCATAAATTAGTTTGGGAATGTCCAAATTGTGGTAATCGTGACCAAGAAAAAATGAATGTGGCTCGTCGTACTTGTGGATATATCGGTACACAGTTCTGGAATCAAGGACGAACACAAGAAATCAAAGAAAGAGTACTACACTTATAAGAGCTAGTTTCTAGCTCTTTTTTAGGAGGTTCTTTATGTACTACGGAAATATAAAGAAAAACGATATTGCGAACGGTAAAGGGGTGCGTGTGACACTATTTGTATCTGGATGTACAAATCATTGTAAAAATTGTTTCCAGCCAGAAACATGGAACTTTGATTATGGTAAGCCTTATACAAAGGAAACAGAAGATGAGGTTATTGATGCTTTAAAACCAAGCCATATTTCAGGTTTGACATTACTTGGTGGAGAGCCTTTTGAGCCGGAGAATCAAAGAGAATTAGTTAAATTGCTTCGTCGTGTTCGTGACGAATTACCAGAAAAGAATATTTGGTCTTTTACAGGCTTTGTTTTAGATCAAGACTTGTTGGATGGTGGGCGAAAACATTGTGAAGTAACGGATGAAATGTTGTCGTTATTGGATGTTTTAGTGGATGGTCCATTTAAAGAAGAAGAAAAAGATATCACATTGGCATTTCGTGGTTCAAGAAACCAAAGGCTTATTGATATGAAGAAATCTTTGAAAGAACAAGAGGTAATTGAATTGGAAGTTTAATCTTCCAATTTTTTTATCAATTGTTAAGAAAATTT
>UMFT01047984.1_pt1 | contig 17479 bp, 10 predicted proteins | sample 1965081 | NCBI WGS metagenome assembly UMFT01 (sample SAMEA4836053, study PRJEB28245) | human gut metagenome | biome: gut microbiome; material: fecal sample | place: Denmark | collected 2008
TAGCAGCAGTTGTTGTATTTGGTTTAGAAGCTGTTGTACTGTCCGGTATGGATGGTGTTGGAGCTTCTGTGGATTGATATGGTTTTAATAATTCAGTAAGTTCATTGATTAAATCAGCAGCATCGGCACTGGTAGAACTTTCGTTTGCTAAGAGTTCTGCTGCCTCATTTTTATGTGCTAATAATACACTATCATCAGCACCGGCACCTTTTAATGCAGTTTCAGCCTGTTTGATAAGTTCCTGTAACTGTGCTTTTTGAGCTTCTGTTACAGGGATTGCAACGTGGATATCAGCGTAGTTATCACAAGAAATAGCAACGCTGTAAGTTCCACCTTCTGCATCAGATGGGATAGCATTTAAGTCAAGAGAAACGCTTTTTGCAATAGCTCCGGAATACAGAGTATAAGGAGTCTTCATATGACCTGCTCCAACAGTATATGTTACAGTTAATGTTCCGTTTTTTACAGTAGGAAGCTGATTTAAAGTAAATGATTTCATATCGTCACTGAAAGTACCGCTGATTTCTTCAGAGTAAGCTGGTTTTATAAAGATTCCATCAGCGAAAGTATAAACATAGTTACCTTCTGGTGTTACATAAGTAATCTTATTAATTGTTTTATTGACAAGCTTTGCAAATTCAGCCGTATTATCTGATTTTGCAATTCCCATAGTAGCTGCTTCATTGGCAACATTAAAAGATAATTTATAAGGTTGTACCCAGATATTTGAAAGATGTTCCAGACCTACTTTATATCCTTCTGTTGTTTCAAGAATGATTCCCTGAATAGTAGAATTGACAGGGAATCCCTCATCTTGTCGGGAATTTCTTAAGTATTTTGTGCTTGTTTCCACCACATCAATCTCGTATTCACCCCAGGTGGATCCTGTTGTTAATGTTGGTACGGCATCAGTTACAGTAGCGACTGTCTTGTTATTAGAAACATAAGAACCGTTTTCCTGAAGTATTTTATACTGAGAAGGAACCTGTGTAGGATTTTCATTTAATGTAATATCAGAAGCTTCCTCATATGCTTTGCTTAATTCTTTGTTTGCATCTTTTAAAATAGTGGATTCAACATAAAGGTCAGAATCAACAGCAACATTTACATTCGCAACACCTTTTACATGATATCCCCCTGCAGCTTCTGCACTTTCCTTCTTATAATCTGTCCAGGCATTAGATAAAACAGAATACTTAGAAGTGCTGGCAGTAGTAACGACATCAAAGCTGTCTGTGCTGCTTACGTCACCAGAATAAAATTCTTTGTAAGTTAAATTAGATGTTCCATATATCGTTCCGGAAAAACCTGTACCGTTAGTTAATTTATAATATAATCCACTGTTTCCAATCTGAGTATAGCCTTCTAAAGCTTCTGCAGAATATGTGTAAGTGCTGCCTGCGATAGAAACGGATTTTGTTCCTTCTGCTGCAAATGCAGGAACAGAAAGCTGGCTGACAGACATAAATACTGCCATAGAAGCTGCCAGAGCCTTAGTTAATAATTTTTGTTTTCTCATTAAATTTGTAGTCTCCCTTCTTTTCTTGTATACTTTTAGAAACTGATTATGAAATCAAACATAAAAAGTTCCAAAAGGACATATTTGATAAGAAAATAAATATATAAAAATCTGTGCACTGATTTTTAAGGCAAAAAATTAGAGAACTCTCCCTAGCGCGCATACGGAGTGCGTTAGTGGAGGGTCCCCTACCAGGTTTTCATGCATGAATATCTAATAAAAAGATATTAAGCACCGAAAATTCAATTCAAATCTTGTAAGTCTGAGATAGAAAATCTATTCTGCAATTAGATAGTACTATATAAAATTAGTTGTGTCAAACGAAAAATGTCAAATGAAAAAAGTTCTCAAAAAAGGGAATGATTAAATACTAATTTGAGGAAGAATAAGAGGATTGTCCAGAAGTCTATGGCTTTCCAGGAAATCAAATTCCAAGAAACTGACATTTATATAAGGAGTTCTATTTCTTTTGCCGGTATCCCTTGCTATTTTCTTATGGTGAAATAGTTCTTTGATTAAAAGTCAGAATCTTCTGGAGAATCCCCTTCTCTTTCCAATATAAATCATCAATTTGCTATTTGTTATCAAAACCAGACAGCCACTGAAATAAAATTTTATGCTGAATTATAAGAAGACTAGCTACAATTCAGCACAATATCTTCTATATAAAGCGGCATCTGTGTCCTCAGCAAATTAGTATTTTGTCTTCACAGTTTTTATTGCAGACCATTTTGATGTAGCTGTCTGATATCCGGCTTTTGTATATACAGCGCGGATGCGGACTTTATATCTTGTTTTCTTTTTCAGTTTCTTAAGCTGAGTAGATGTGATCTTAGCCTTGGAAACTTTAATTGTTTTTGTATCTTTTTTGTTACCGAATCCTTTTGTTGTGTACTGGATTTCATAACCGGTAGCCTTCTTAACTTTTTTCCATGTAACTTTTGCTTTGTTCTTTGTTGTTTTTCCAACTTTAAGAACAGGTTTGGAAAGTTTTACGTTTGATTTCTTTAATGCTGGTTTAGTAGCAGGTTTTTTAGTTGTTGTTGTGTCTGGGTTAGAAGGCGTTGCAGGTTTAGAAGGAGTAACAGCTTTTTCTTTTAAGCCTGAAAGAGCTTCTGTAAGTTTTGTGTTTGCAGCATCAACAATTGCCTGTGTGTTAGCGGATTTTGCTTCTTTTGCTTCTGTTAAAGCAGTCTGAAGTGCTTTCCAGGTTTCAGCAGTATATTTGCTGCTATCAAGTGCTTCTGCTTTTTTGATGGAAGCTTCAAGGATAGAAGTATTCAGCTGTACAGTTCCAGATACAGATGGGTAACCGGTTGATGTAAGCTCTATTGTGTAAGAAGCAGATTTGTCTGCAAATACAGGTGTGGAAGAACCATCTTTACCTTTAATTGCTGCATTGAAGTTAATGTTTCCGTCTGCATCAAATAAATCAGTAGCTTTAATTCCGCCTTTTCCTGTTTTTTCTACCCCATTAATTTTAATAGATGTAATATTATTTACATATTTTTTAAAGTTGACACCGGAAGGAAGAGTAACCTGATTATTTTTATTAATGGAGATATCTCCAGTCTTGTAGCCAGATTCTAATGTGAAGGAGGCTACAATATCAGAGTAAGTATCATCTGTAAATACCATAGAATAGGAACCCACACCAGTATTATCTGTAGCTTTTATCGTCAGAGTATTGTTTGCGTATGTATAATCTGTACCTTCTGTCAGGACAGTTTTTCCCATACTTACGCTGCTTAAAGTATAATTAGAACCAGAAGGAACAGCAGCAGTATCAACAGAAACGGTTGCACCATCTTTAAAGTTATCGTTGGCGGTAGCTTTAATAATACTGTCAGACCCAGCTAAAGTTTTACATTTTAAGGCAGTGTTGATCACAATATCAGCACCGTCTTTTACAAGATAAGTAACTTTTTTAATTGTTTTACCCTGTAAAGCTTCATGACGCTTATAATCAATTGTGTTTCCGTGTTTTTCTTTAAATCCATCTGTTACAGCAAAGGAGAATTTTCCTCCGCCATAGATGTTTTCCAGATGTTCCATACCATATTTAGTACCATCTTCGTCTTCAACAATGATACCAAGTAAGGACTTTTTAGCATCTAAATTAGAAAGAGGGCTGTTTTCAGAAGTTACAGGATCTACTTCATATTGTCCGTAGGAAGACTGTGTTTTGATAGTAAGTGTATCAGAAGTATCTTCGATAACCTCAGATTTCATAGCTGTCAAAGTACCATCACCATTTAAGATTTTATATTCAGATGGTGTCGTATCAGATAACTTCATAGAACTAATAATTTCTAATAATTTATTGCTGCATTCTTTATTATCGGAAATAGCCTTTTTCGCATTTTCATATAATGAAGTTGGAACAGCGATATTTACGTCTTTCATACCGATAATAGAGCCACCCTGTCCGTTTGCATTATCTTCTGAATACGTACTGGAGAAGAAAGATTTATATTTATTAGTTGTTGCACTACTTACTGCATCATACATACCACTTTCACGATAAGAAGCGGCTTTATCAGAAGTGAGGTCTAAAGTAGTATCCTCTTTTACGTCATTTAATTCTCCGTAATAGAAGTCTGCATAAGAAAGATTCGCTGTTCCGTATACATATTTATCAAGAGCATTTTTAGCGTCTGTAAGATGTTTGATTGCCTCATCAACCTCTGCCTGATTAGGAGCCTCTTTTGCTAAAATGTCTTTTGCTTCTTTTAATTCTGTTTCGAAGCTATTCCAGCTCTTTTCTGTATAATCCGATGGGTTTAATCCTTCAACAGAAGAAACAAGTTTGTTTAACTCAGTTGTATCGCCAGCATTTGTGTCAGGTTTTACAATGTTTGCATCAGTAGCTTCAAAGTTATATGTAGAATCAGCGTATCCAAGAGCATAAATGGTTAAGCTCCAGTAGCCAGTTCCGTCATATCCTTTTGGAAGCTGGCAGCGAATAGAATTTGTAAGACCTAACTGGATTCCCATACTTTTATGCATCCAGTTATCAGCAGCAAACTTTGTTCCGTAAGTGGCAAGTGCCTTAGAACGTGTGCTGTCATTTCCATAGTAGGTCCATTTTACAGCCTGCATATTAGCGCCAAGATCGCCGTAATTTTTTGTGAAATCTACACGAAGAAATTCACCGTAGCTATCGCTTGCATCCTTTACAGTTGCTCCCATATTGTTTAAATCAGCAGTTTTAAGAGTCTTATCTTTAATACCAGAAGAAGAGCCGTTACTTCTTTGGGTAAATGTGAAGGAACCATCACTCTGCTTTTCGGCAGTCTTTAGGCCATTGGTATCCTTATCAACAGATGCAGTAACATTATAATCCTGCAGATTCTTTTCTCCATAGCCACCAATTAAGGTACCGTTATTTTCTACAACGGAATACTTTTCTTTAAAGCTGGCATAGTCAGAAGATTTTACTTTGACAGGAACATATTTTAATCCAAGAACATCATATTCTGTCATAGTCTGTGTAGTGCCATCGGTTAAGGTGAGAGTACCTCTGTTCCATCCGGCACTGGTACCATCTGTAAAGTAGACAGTTTTTCCATCACTGCTCCAATGGGAAACACTATATTCTCCTTCAGCAGTTTTAATAACTGCAGTACACTGATAACTTCCGCGGTGAAGTCCGTGATTAGTGGTAGCTCTTGTTACTGCATCAAAGGCACCTTTATCTTTTTCATCGTGTGAATCAGCTGTATCAGAAGACGTGGTATCACCTGCTGCCATAACTCCTTCAGCCTTCCAATATTCAGCCCTGCATAGCAGTAAACGTAGTCATCACTATTTTCTGCTGTCTGTGTCTGTGCTGTAGATACACTTGCTGCTTTTACAACTGCTGGAGTAATACTGGAAAATACAGTAGTACAAGTCATTGCAAGAGCAAGAGTACCTGCTACAAGTAATTTGTTTCTCATAAGTTCCTCCTTATATTATAATTGGTATTTAAGTTAGCTTATTCTAACGAAAATATAATAATATACTATTATTAGCTGTGTCAAACTGTATATATATTAATGAAAAAAGTTCTCATTTTCTTATAAAAAAATTGCATTGTCAGAATATTTTCTATATAATGTATGAAGTTAGAAAGAACTAATGAAAGTAAGTTTCAAGATAATGGAGGATTGTTGTGATAAATTTTAGAAAAAAAGCAGTTGCGATGTTACTGGCCACTGTGTTCACTGCAGGAATGCTTTCCGGATGTGGAACATCAGTAGATACAGAGAAAAGTAAGAATGATAGTAGAAAGGCTGTGGAGCAGACAACACAGGCAGAAGCGGATACAAATAGTAAGACTCAAAATGAAGAGGACAAATCAGAATCAAGAGATATTTTTGCGATGGATACGTATATGACTTTAACGGCTTACGGAAAGAATGCTAAGAAAGCGTTGGACGAGGCGGTTGATGAGATTAACAATATTGAACAGCTTGTTTCTACGGGGATTGACAGCAGTGAAGTTTCGCAGATTAATAAGAATGGAAAAGGTTCGGTATCAGAAACAACAGGATATCTGATTAAGCGCTCAAAAGAGATTTATGACAGCACGAATGGAGTGTTTGACATTACGATTTACCCGATTATGCAGGCGTGGGGGTTCCCGACGGAGAACTATCGTGTTCCCGGAAAGAAAGAGCTGAAGAAGTTAAGGGGACTGATGGGAGCAGATCACGTTTTATATGATGAGAAAAAACAGGAGGTCACTTTAAATAAGGAAGGAATGAAGATTGACCTTGGTGGAATTGCGAAAGGATATACTTCTTCAAAAGTAATGGATATTTTTAAAGAAAATGGGATTTCTAGTGCAGTGATCAGTCTTGGCGGTAATGTGCAGACACTAAACGGAAAGCCAGATGGTTCTGACTGGAGAGTGGCAGTTGAGAATCCGGCAGATACGGGAAGTTATATTGGAGTGCTTTCTATAAAGGATAAGGCAGTGATTACTTCTGGGGGATATGAGCGTTATTTTAAGCAGGATGGAAAAACATATCATCATATTATTGATCCGGCTAATGGATATCCGGCAAATAATGGTCTGACTTCTGTTACGATCATATCAGATGACGGAACACTTGCAGACGGTTTGTCCACATCATTATTCATTATGGGACCGGAAAAAGCACAGAAATACTGGAAAGAACACAGTGATGAGTTTGACACGATTCTTGTAAAAGATGACGGAAGCATTCTAGTTTCAGAGGGACTCGCAGAGTATTTTACCAGTGAGTCTGATTTTACGATAATAAAAAAATAATGATACAAAAAATTTCTCATAAAATCAAGTACAAAAAGATTTCGAGAATATAAGAATACAAGAGTACAGGAATACAAGAATACATTCAAAAAGAAAGGGAGATATGATGAGAGAAAAGTGGAAAAAATATGTTGAAAAATTTAAAAGTCTTGGTGATAAGGTTTCAGGTGTGAAAGGAATTACAGCGGTAATTCCGGCGGTTTGCCTGGCGGTTCTTATGGTGACAGTACTTACCGGATACAAAACCCCACAGGCAAAAAAGTATGAAGCTTCAGAGACAGAAGACATCAGTCAGATTAAGGAAGCGCTTGCGAAGGAAAGTACAGCAGCAATGGCAGAAACAACGAAAAAGAATACAACAAAGAAGGGGGCTATTGATGTAAAAGATGGAACGTATAAAGGTTCTGCAAACGGATATGGCGGAAAAGTTACAGTAAATGTTACTGTAAGTAAAAAGACAATGACGGCGATTGATATTGTCAGTGCTCCAGGTGAGACGGATTCTTTCTTTCAGCGTGCAAAAGGGGTTATTGATGAGATGCTTACGGCACAGAGTACAGATGTAGATGTCGTGTCCGGAGCAACATACAGTTCAAATGGAATTATCGGTGCGGTGAAAAATGCACTTTTTGGAACGGAGTCTAATAATGCGACAGCAGCGAACGCAGGTAATGCAGCTGGTTCGGCTCCGAGTGTTTCTAAAGTGAGTGAGTCTGGAACATGGAAAGATGGAACTTACACTGGATCCGGTAAAGGATTTGGTGGAACTATTTCTGTAAAAGTAACAGTAAAAGATGGAAAAATCAGCGCGATTGATGTAACAAGCGCATCAGGAGAAACTGCTTCCTATTTTAGTAAGGCAAAAGGAATTATCCCAAAGATGATCAGCGGACAGACTACAAATGTGGATGCGGCATCTGGAGCAACCTATAGTTCCAATGGAATTATTACCGCAGTAAGAAATGCTCTTTCAAAGGCGGAAACAGGGAAAAGCAGTACGAAAAAGAAAAAGAAGAAAAACAAAAAAAATAAGAAAAAAAACAGTGGTTCTAACAGCAATAATAACAACAATAATATTGCAGCACCGGCAGAAGGGTATGAAGATGGCACTTATACTGGAAGTGCGGCCTGTTCGGGAGAGCAGTTTAAGGAATATAGTGTAACGGCAAATGTAACGATTAAAAATGGAAAGATTTCTGCGGTGGAGATTTCTTCTACAGCAAAAGGAACCAACCTGAAACAGTTTATGAGCAGAGATGAGATTAAGAATCTTCCATCACTTATTGTCTCTAAAAACGGAACAAGCGGAGTAGATGCTGTCAGTGGAGCAACGTACAGTTCCCATGCTATTTTTAATGCGGTAAATGATGCTTTATCAAAGGCGAAGAAAAACAGTTCTTCTACGGAAAAGAAAGAAGAGACAACAACGGAGAAGAAGGAAGAGACGACAACAGAAAAGAAAGAGGAAACGACCACAGAAAAAAAAGAAGAGACAACGACAGAAAAGAAAGAGGAAACGACTACAGAGAAAAAAGAAGAAACAACAGAAAATCCAGACGAAGGGAAAAACTACAAAAATGGAACATACAAAGTAAGCGTAAGCTGCGAGCCGGATGAAGATGAGGATTTTGATCCGTATACGATTTCCATGGATATCACAATTAAAAAAGATAAAATTACAGAAATTTCTAATATTACCGCGAATACAAATTCAACGAATAAAGCATATACAAACGATGCAAAGAAAGGAATGGTTTCTAAAATTGTAGCAAATGGAAATGCAGATGGTGTAAATACTGTATCAGGAGCCACCTGTTCTTCTAAAGCAATTAAAGATGCATGCCAAAAAGCATTTAATACAGCAAAGAAGTAATTTTGAAAAGAGAAGCTTTTGCGTTTATTTAAGAAAAAGTTATTTGAATATTTAAAATAGTAAGAAAATTTATAAAAGATAGTAGAAAACATTTTAGAAGGGACAACGAATGAAATACAAAAACTTTTTAATCCGTTTATTTGATCTTATTCTCGTTCTGGGGCTTTTAGCAGGGTATCAGGCTGTAATTTACAGTCGTGATAAAGAAGCCACAATTGCAGAATTAAAAAGCCAGGTAAATCAGCTTCAAGGAGAAAAAGAGGATATTCTTGAAGCAGCAAAAAATTCCGGAAAGCTGGGGGCAGATGGTGCATCTGCCGGTCAGGCTGAAACGTATAAAGATGGAAACTATACTGGAAGTTCGCAGGGATTTGGAGGAGAAATCAAAGTAAAAGTAACGGTATCCGGGAAGAAGATCAGTGCGATAGACATTATAGAAGCAAGTGGAGAAGATGAAGCTTATTTATCAATGGCAAAAGATATTGTGAAGACAATACTTGATAAGCAGACGACAGATGTTGATACAATAAGCGGAGCAACCTATTCATCTACAGGAATAAAGAATGCAGTAGGACAGGCATTAGAGGGAGCAGCTAAATAATGAAAAAAAAGAAAAAAATATCGGTGCAGACAATCATAGAAGTGATGATACGGGCAGTATTTTTTATTATCTATCCAGCGTTATTTTCCACTGCATTTACCGGAATAAAATTAATTGTAGAACAAATTACACAGCGTGCAAGTCTGCAGTGGAATTCCTTTGTACAGACACTTGTTGTATTGCTGGTCTTTACCATTGTATTTGGACGATTTTTCTGTGGTTTTGCCTGTGCATTTGGAACATGGGGTGATTTTGTTTATTTTATTTCATCTATGATTCGCAAAAAAAGAAAAAAGAAACCGTTGAAATGTTTTTCAAAGGCGGGAAAGATACTTCGGTATTTAAAATATGCTGTACTGCTTGTTGTCCTGTTTCTTTGCATAAAAGGTTGCAGTAGTGCCGTTGCTGTACATAGTCCGTTCAGTGCATTTTCTCGTTTCCATCAGTTGAAGATGGCAGACAGCCTTATAGGAACAGGTCTCTTTTTATTGGTTACAGCAGGAATGGCATTGGAACCAAGATTTTTCTGTCGTTTCTTATGCCCAATGGGAGCAGTATTTTCCCTGATGCCGGTGTTACCATTTTCTGTAATCAAACGAAACAGAGAAAACTGTATTCCAAACTGTAAAGCGTGCAATTTAGTATGTCCGGCAAACCTTGAGATACCATCGGATAAAGAAGGGGATAATGCGACATCCGGTGAATGTTTCTCCTGTGGAAAATGTATCGGAAAATGTCCAAAGCAAAACACACATAATGGTTTTTTGGGAAAGCTATGGTTACCAATGCTTGTAGGAAAGGCTGTGATATTATTCGTGATATTTAGAATATTGTATTAAAAACTTTTCCAGATTTTGTCTATCAGATAAATTACTATATCAAAAAAACTTTTTCGTGTTATAATGGACAGTAATCTGTGTATAAAATTCAGTTTTGCCGTCCCAGCAGGAAAGGAGCATTTTTTGAATAAAGCGAATTTGATTATAGAAGAAGTGAATAAAGTAATTATTGGTAAAGAAAAGGTCATCCGTAAGGTGTGGATGACGATTCTCTCTGGTGGACATGTTTTGCTTGAGGATGTACCTGGTGTGGGAAAGACAACGATGGCGCTGGCTTTTTCAAAGGCTTTGGGACTTTCTTATCGAAGAATACAGTTTACACCGGACGTCATGCCATCGGATGTGGTCGGTTTCTACTATTATAATAAGGAAAATGGAAAGTTTGAATACCGTCAGGGAGCAGTTATGACGAACCTTCTGCTGGCAGATGAAATTAACCGTACTTCAAGTAGAACGCAGTCAGCACTTTTGGAGGTTATGGAAGAAGGACAGGTAACGGTAGATGGTGTGACAAGAAATATACAGGAACCATTTTTTGTTATTGCAACGCAAAATCCGCTTGGTTCTGCGGGTACGCAGATGCTTCCGGAGTCGCAGATGGATCGTTTTATGGTTCTTTTATCTATGGGATACCCAACAATAAAGGAAGAAATGATTCTGATGAGTCAGAGAAAGGTGAGTGATCCATTAGATGATGTGAATGAGGTTATCTCAAAAGAAGAATTACTTTCTATGCAAAAGGAAGTGAATGAGATTAAGGTTTCTTCTTTAATCTATCAGTATATTGCAATGCTTTCTGATGCGACACGAAGACATGATATGATTCAGCTGGGTGTCAGCCCAAGAGGATCTCTGGCCTTGTGCAGAATGGCAAAAGCGAGTGCATTTTTGGCTGGCAGAGATTATGTTGTGCCGGAAGATGTTCAGGATGTTGTAAAAGATGTTTTCCGTCATCGTCTGGTATTAAAGTCAAGAGCAAGGTTATCGAGGAAAGATGTGGATAAGATTATGGATGAAATTTGTGCCACTGTACATGTGCCAGATCGAAGAGCGGCAGGAGGAAGAAGATGACCCGAAAAAGATTATGGATGAATCGAATTAGCGGGATTGTCTGTCTGTTACTGTGGATTGCGTTAGTCATTTTTCTTTCTGGAACAACAGGGAAGATTGCCGGGATGGCATTAGGAATTATGTTGCTGGTGGTTGTCATTTATAATCTTTATCTTCCAAAAGAAGTTTCTACTCATCTGATTATTCCTGCCTATGCGCAAAAGGAAGAAAAAATTACCGGACGACTTTGTATCAGCAATACAGGAGTGTTCCCTGTTTTATCTGGGAAAGTTTTTTTACAGGTAAAGAAGACGATTAGTGGGGAACAGGAAATATTTTCTATGAATATCAGGGCAGCGGGACGAAAAAATGGTGCGGCTGCTTTTGTTATAGATTCGGAATATATGGGATTTTTGGAAATCACGATTTTGCGGGTGGAACTGTACAGCTTTTTTGGATGTATGAAAAAGGTAACATATGTAAATCAGGAGAAGGTGGTAATGATTCTGCCACAAACAACGGAACTGCATTTTCCAGTACAAAACAGCGGAGCTGCCTGTTCTTTTTTTGATGAGGAACAAAGTGGTAAAAAGGGAAATGGTCCGGGGGAATATTTTGGAATCCGTCCGTATGTTGATGGAGATTCCATGAAGTTAATTCACTGGAAGCTAACAGGAAAAACAGATGAATATATGGTAAAAGAAGTGGAAGTTCCTATGATGCGGATGCCACTTATTTTTCTCGAAACAAGGGTAGAAAAGCTGGATGCTGCTATGATTGACGGGTTGTTAGAAGCATTTTTTTCTATTTCACAGCATATGGCACAGGAAGGACAGAAGCATTGTCTTTGTTGGTGGGATAAAAAGACCGATGGATGGAATTTTTACAATGTGGCAAATGCAATGCAGTTGGAAGAAGTGTATGCCCATGTATTTCAAAGTATGTTTTTTTCTCAGGGGAATGCAACGATAGATTCTTTTGAAAAAGAAAGAAAAGAACAGTTTTCAGAAGTGATTTATATTACAGAGTATTGGAACGAGAAACAGGCAGTTTTCGATGACTGGAACCTGACTTTATTATTAGAACGACGGGAAGCAAGAAAAGAAGAAGGGGAAGCGTTAGTACCGTATATTTTTTCGGCAGAAACCATGGGAGAGGATATTGATCGGATTTTGACAGCGTACAGGAGTGTAGATTATGGAGCATAAAAACTCATTTCACATTAAAAAATTGAATCATCAGAGTGGATTTGGCTGGGCAGAAATGATGCGGGCCGGGTATGTGTGGCTTGCTGCGCTGTTATGTTTTATCTGGTATGCTGCCGATCGTTTTGAAATGGATACAGCAGGTGTTGCTCTTTTTATCGGGGCAGCCTTTTTTATATTATTGTATTTCGTTGGGATATCTGTTGGAAAAGGTTTTACGGTTTTTATAAGCGGTTTGTATTTTTTTGTTCCATTTTTCATTCTTTCTATGGAGAATATTCGAAGAGCTTTATTGATTTTCTCCCGAACAGTCTTTGATTATCTGGCAGATTATGGACAGAGCAAAAATATTTTTCATCGTATAATTCAAAATACATCGGTAGATATGCAGACAGGAAATGTGGAGTTTTTTCCATTTGTTGTCGGAATATTGGGGATAACTTTGTGGCTTATTCTTTTTATGGCATTGTTGTGGAAAGTCCAGCCTTGTATTTTATTTTTTACCGTAGCGATCTGCTTTGCTTTTCCATTTTTTGTATGGGGAGTTCGGCCAGAATTGTTTGCAGTGTTAAGCTTTCTCATTTTTTGTTTCTTTTTCTTTGCTCCGTCTTTTTGGGGAGGAGTACTTGGAACTTCAATTCTTATTATTTTACTTCTTTTAGGAACTTTCTCAGGAATGACAAATACCGGACAGATGTCGGCAATTCAAAAGAAGTGGAATAAAGAACGATATAAAGAGGATGTATCTGTTCTTCCGGAAGGTCAGCTTACAAAGGCAAAGAAGATGAAGCGGACAGGTGAAGAGGCTCTTAAAGTAAATATTTATAAGAAAAACAGTTATTATCTGAAAGGATTTGTTGGAACAACTTATGAGAATAATTGTTGGAAAGCAAGTACAAATAACTGGAATATTTTTGGCTCAGACAGGAGTATGCTTGCAGCTTCTGACCGGGAGGCATACGAATCTTTATTATGGCTTCATAATAAAGAATTTTACGGAAATACAGTAATGTATCATTTTGTAAGGCAGAAAAAGCTTTCGGAAGGGAAAACAGATCCGTCTCTTTACAGTTTATCTGTAAAAAATGTAGGGGCGAATCGAAAGTATCTTTATCTTCCTTATGAGAGTGCTGTTTTACCAACAATATATGAAGAAGAAGGGACGGCAGCGATTAATAAAACAGAGAATATATTCGCTTCTGGAATAAAAGGAGCAGGAGAATATTCTTTTAAAGCAATGGAAACAATGGCTGGAAAGTTGAAATCGTCTACCAATATTAAGACGGAGGATAAGAATCTTTCCTCAAAAAAAATGACGGAAAGCTATAAAGAATATGTAAATGCAACATGTCTTTTCTTAAATAAAGAAACAAAAACATTGATTTCTTCTGCAACAGAAGGGAGTCTTCAAAGTAATCTATCGGTATTAGCAATTATAAACCGGGTAAAAAGCTTCATGAAAACATCGATTACCTATAATGAAAATCCAGGAAGTATCTCGGAAGATGAAGATTTTGCCCAATGGTTTTTTGAAGATAAAAAAACAGGATACGATGTGCAGTATGCGGCGGCAGCAGTAATGATGTTTCGTTATTATGGAATTCCATCCCGTTATGTGGAAGGATACCTTCTTACACCGGAAACGGTAAAAGAGGCAGGAACGGCAGAGACGGTGACTGTTTCACAAAAATACGCGCATGCATGGCCGGAAATTTATCTGGATGGAATGGGATGGATTCCGGTAGAAGTTACTCCCAAATATGAAAACATTATGGGAACACCGTATTATGAGACACAGGAAACTGCGGTAAGTAATTCAAGTTCGTCAGATCAATCTTTAGAAAATGACGATAAGAAGAAACAAGAAAAACAGCAGGAACAAAAAACACAGGAAAAAGAACAGACAACAGAAAAGAAATCAGAAAAGAAAACAGTAGAAACACCGCAACAGATTCCGCAGGATCGATCAAAGCAAAGTAAAGGTGGAAGAACCGTTCATAAAATCCTGTATATTCTATGTTTCTTTATTTTCATAGCAGGTCTTTTGCTTTTTGTATTTAGAAAACGACTGCAAAAAGTATACCGAAATTATAAAACAGATAAACTTTTAAAACAGCAAAAGTATAGTCAGGCAGTTATGTTCTGGTACGATATTTTGTGTAAAACAATATATGGAAAAGAAAAAATAAAAGATAATCGTGTAAGAACCTTTGAAAAAAGACTTCGTACCTTTGACAGAGAAATGGAACCGAAAAAGTTACATCTTTGTATGAGGATTCGCCAGAAAGCGGTGTATTCACCAGAAGGAATCACTAGAAAAGAAGCAGAAGCTGCAGTACATTTTCTGAAAAAAGAGTGTGAAAAACTGAAATAAAGGTATTTTAAGTTTCGTTTCTATTGACAGGGAAAACTATAGCGATTAGAATATTTTCATAATTAGATTTAAATTAAGCGAGGAAAAAATATGTGGTTAGCAGATAACTGGAAAGAATATGAAGTTATAGATTGCAGCGAAGGTGAAAAACTGGAACGCTGGGGCAAATACACCCTTCTTCGTCCAGACCCTCAGGTAATCTGGAATACAAAAAAAGAAGATAAACACTGGAAACATTTAAATGCACATTATCACAGAAGCAAAAAAGGTGGCGGAGAGTGGGAGTTTTTTGATCTTCCAAAGCAGTGGGATATTCATTATAGAAGTCTTACCTTCCATTTAAAACCATTCAGTTTTAAACATACAGGGCTTTTCCCAGAACAGGCAGTCAACTGGGACTGGTTTTCTGATAAGATTAAGAAGGCAGGCCGCCCAGTAAAAGTATTGAACTTATTTGCCTATACTGGTGGAGCAACACTTGCAGCCGCAGCTGCGGGAGCATCTGTAACTCATGTAGATGCCTCAAAAGGAATGGTTACCTGGGCAAAGGAGAATGCGGTTGCTTCTGGTCTTGGTGATGCACCGATTCGCTGGCTTGTAGATGACTGTGTGAAGTTCGTAGAAAGAGAAATCCGCCGTGGCAATCATTACGATGGAATTATTATGGATCCACCATCTTATGGACGTGGGCCAAAGGGAGAGATTTGGAAGATTGAGGAGAAGATTTATTCTTTAGTATGTCTTTGTGAAAAGCTTCTTTCCAAAGACCCGCTGTTCTTCTTAATTAATTCCTATACAACAGGATTACAGCCTGCCGTTCTTTCCTATATGTTAGGAACAGCAGTTGCGAAAAAACATGGTGGAAAAGTCAGTGCAGATGAGGTTGGTCTTCCTGTCAGTGCAAATGGACTTGTTCTTCCATGCGGTGCTTCCGGACGATGGGAAAAGAAATAGATGGGAGATAGCATATGAGTGCTAAAAAGACAGCTTTTTATGGAATGTTTCTTGCGCTTGCTTTAGTAGCAGGATATATTGAACAGCTTATACCGATTAATCTTGGAATACCCGGAGTAAAGCTTGGACTTGCAAACATTGTTACAATGCTTCTTCTTTATATAGTAGGAGTCCCTGCAGCCTGCCTGATTTCCGTACTTAGAATCCTATTATCAGGATTCCTCTTTGGAAGCGGATTCGCAATGGTCTACAGTGCAGCAGGAGCGGCAATGAGTATGCTAGTTATGGCACTCTTAAAGAAAACAAAGAAGTTTTCTTCTGTAGGAGTAAGCGTAGCAGGCGGCATATTCCACAACGTAGGACAGATTATCGTTGCCATGATTGTATTGGAAACAAAGGCATTAGCCTACTATCTCCCAATTTTAATCCTTTCTGGACTCGTAGCCGGAATCTTAATCGGAATCTTAAGCGGGATATTAACAAAGAGATTAAATCCGATAATCAAGCAGCATTTTGTATAAACAGACGAAAACTCTAAACATCCTATTTTGACAGCTGCTTTATAGTCGCTGCGTGTTGAATGTTTGCTTTTGCGCTCGCATCCAGCACTTGCTCCGAAGCCGCATCTGCCAAGATAAGATGTTTAGAGTTTTCTGTTTATAGAAATACTAGAGCGTGTTTGAAAAATCATTCCTGCAACCTGCACGCCCCAATTTGCGGTATATTTTGCCTTCATTCGGTTGACGTAGCCCGCTACGCCGCCCTCATTCAGGCGAAATCTCCCGCAAATTGTAACGCACATCTTGCAGAAAGCATTTTTCAAACACGCTCTAAAGGAATGCTGGATTAAATTGGATTACTATCCCCTTTCTTCTTCAGAGATAGAAATCGGATATGGAATAGTGCCACTTTTGAGCAAGTTCATAATGCGGGCGAGCATTATGAGCGCAGTGATACGGAACAGCTGCCATATATCTATTAGCTTAGTTTCGTCTGTCAAATGACGAGATAAAGGAGAAAACACAAATGGAAATTACATACGATTACTATCGCATATTCTATTATGCGGCTAAATATAAAAGCTTTTCAAAGGCGGCAGAGATTCTGATGAGTAACCAGCCGAATATTACGCATTTTATGAATAATCTGGAGAATCAGCTTGGCTGTCGTTTGTTTATTCGTTCAAATAGAGGAGTAACACTTACAAGAGAAGGGGAGAAGCTATACAAGCATGTAACAATTGCATATCAGCATTTTCAACTGGCAGAGTTAGAACTGGCGAATGATAAAAGTCTGCAGAGTGGAATTATAACCGTTGGTGTAAGTGAGATCGCATTACATTTGCTGATCTTACAGGTAATGGCAGACTTTCGAAAAGCATATCCGGGTATCCGCATCCGCCTTTCCAATCATTCTACTCCGGAGACGATTCAGGAAGTAAAAGATGGTCTGGTTGATCTGGCAGTAGTATCTACACCGGCCGATATCCCTGCTACATTAAAATCTACGTCTTTGATGGATTTTTCAGATGTAATGGTAGTGAGCAGCTCGCATAAAGAATTATGTGAGAAGCCGATACATCTTTCAAAGATGCAGGATTATCCACTCATTTGTCTTGGGAGAGGAACAAAGTCATATGAGTTTTTCAGTAATTTTTATCAAAGATATGGTTTAAAGTTAAATCCAGATATTGAAGCCGGAACAATTCATCAGATTCTTCCGATGGTTGTCTATGATCTTGGAGTAGGTTTTTTACCAGAAAATGTAGGTATAGAAGCCTTAG
>UMFT01028222.1_pt1 | contig 17266 bp, 10 predicted proteins | sample 1965081 | NCBI WGS metagenome assembly UMFT01 (sample SAMEA4836053, study PRJEB28245) | human gut metagenome | biome: gut microbiome; material: fecal sample | place: Denmark | collected 2008
ATTGCATACGGCAAGCGGATCTGCTTTTGCTGAAGTCTCCTGGATATATTTGATAACCTCTTCCGGCAGGGTTTCTGCAGGTTCTGCCCGGTAAAGTTCCATTTCTGCATCAGTAAGTGCACCGCCGATATAGTCAAGTACTTTTCCAAGTACCTTTGCATTTGCTCCCTTTGCGATCAGATTGGTAAGCAGTGCACGGCAGCGTTTTGTGATATGTGGATTCCCGGCCATAAATTCTTCCGGCACTTTACAGCATTTTTCTGACTGTGGGAATCTGACGCCCGGCACAAAACATTTCCACTTCGGAAAATACATGGCAAGTACTTCTCCGTCGACAGAAACCTGAAGCACACGATCTGGCTCTTTTTCCATTCCGGTATCTTCTTCGTCCAGTTTCAGTTTTCTAAGATCCTTCATCATTTTCTGATCGATCAGATTGTCTTTATCAAAGGTGTGAAGTGTGTATTTCATTTCAGAACCGTTATACGGAGCCTGTGCAAGGCATAAGTACAGGGAAAGCAGCTGTTTTTCATTTACTCCTGAAATTTCTTTTTTCGCACTGGACACGTTGATCAGCCAGGCGATAACATTTCCAAAGGTACTAGAAATGTTTTTCGCATTTTGCCTGGTCTCTTCATTCTCGACCGGAGTCATGATAAATTCTGCACATTCCTGAATTGTCGCTCCATCCACATCCATGAAACCATGATGTCTTTCAATATTTTTAAGTTCCGCGATTCTTCTGTGTTCTTTAGAAAATGCCATAATGTCTTCTCTCCTTTCTTTCGCTGCAGATTTCATAAATATCTCTCAGAATATCCTGAAATGGTCTTGGATTACCATGTTCGAAGTATTTAACCTGTTTACGCAGCTCATCCATGGTAAGCCTGGTGTTATAGATGTTTTCCTCTCTTTGTCCAGTCCTTCTGTCCACAGGACACATGGTCAGCTCATCAAACTGAAAACCTTTCATCCCCCCATGCTCACTGATATCTGCTTTTTTCTCGATCTTTTCTTCATCCTTTTCTTCTGCTTTTTTGCCAATTTCTTTTCCTGTCATCTCCTCGATTCTTTCTGTATCAAACAGTGTCGATCCATAAGCAGAGGTAGAATCTGTCTCCCAGTTTTTCCCGGTCAGAGAAATTTCTCCAAGATATTCCAGAAACATGGTTTCTTTGGCAAGCAGTGCTTTCAGGGGCTCCACAATTTCTTCTTCCAGATCCATGCCGGAACTTAAAACGGCTTCTTTTACCTGTCTTGATGTTTTCTTTCTAAACATCCGGGCGAGAATTTCCGCCTCATAGATTTTATCCGAATTTTTTTCTTCCGGTTCCAGGATCAGCTGTGGGCGAAGCCAGTAGAACAGTGCCGCATCAAAGCGAAGTCTCGCTGATAAATACTGTCTGTATTCTTCCGGAAGTCCCAGATTCTCCCAGTTCGTAAGGGCATTTCCAGGTCTTGAGTAATGTGGAATAACCGGACAGTGCTTTTTCGATGCGTGTTTTGTGCCAAGACCGAAGAAATCCTCCATCGCAGCAACCGCAACAAGCTCGATCGCATGGGCATGTTTATACTGTTCTCTGGAGTCCGATGCTTTCGTGGCCTGTACCGGGCACTGATCATGCTCCAGCAGATAGAAAAGATTGACTGCCTCTGCAGAATCCTCCGGGAAATTGCGGAGCGTTCCGGCCACCAGACCGGCAACGTCCTGGTCAAGTCCATTCATTGCCGGGAAGCGAAAAGCACTGCCTGTCATGATCACGGCAATCTTGAGGTTCTGTTCCACATAAGCCTTTGCCTGCTTCTGCTCCATTCTCAGATCTTTCATCACTCTCTCCACGCACAGCTTCCGGAGCATGGCCGGATGGGTACAGAGATTGGTCCTTCCTTCTCCACCGATACCGCTTCCAACCATCACTACGCGTGTCTCGTATGTATTATTAGATGCAACGACATCGTTTGCGATTGCCCGAAATCCGGCATTTCTATCTTCTACCGTTTCCAGTGCACACTGCATAGCTGCGGCAGATATGACACTGCCAAGTGTCAGATCACGATAGTAACCTCCGAGAAGGTCTCTTTCCAGCTCTTCTTTTGTAAGCAAAAGCCCATTTCGATACCATTCAGGTGCGATTTTCTCAAGACTCATTGTGTTGTCTCCGGCAAGCTTTTCTTTTACTTTTTCAGCCAGTCTGCAGAAATGGAAGGAATAATGCGGATTACAGAATCCGCTTTCTTCGTCCAGTCTTACGAGTTTCTGAAGCTGTTCAATCTCCTCTGCTCCGGCATCCATCGTCTCATAGATAAATTTCCAGTTTTCTGTTCCATTTCCACCTGTAGCATAAGCTTTGGAACTCAGGTACATATGAGCTGCAAGCAGTGCCCGAACTCCTGTTCCTCCTTCCGCCATCACATAGTTGTGGTTCAACATTACATTTACCGGCATATACGGTACCTCCTGTTATTTAAAATCAGATTTTATGGTCACTTATCATTATCCTTCGGTAATTTGGTTTGGCAGTCCGATAAACCGCATCAGCAGATACAAAACAAGGTTTCCAACGATGCACATTGTAACCACAGAGCTGATGCAGTAGAGTGCCGGAATGCCTACAAACCAGATACCAACCAGCATACAGATCAGGGCGATCACCGCAATCAGCATAGTCAGCATAACGGATGTTGTGAAATATTGATTTTTGTAATGGAATGCCATTTTCCGCATCTTCTCAATATTCATCATATTTTCTGCTGTACGGCTGACCTTGCGGTACCATACCACATAGCAGCCAACGATCACGGCCGCCTGTGCAATCAGAAACGGCAGGCTCAGGCGGAAGCCCTCCGCCCCGGCATTCATCTCTCCGGCGAGAAATCGAAGTCCAAATAAAACCAGTACGGCAATCCCTGCAAATCCCATCGTTCCTTTAAATAAATTTTTTAATTCGCTCATAAAATTCTCCTTTCCTTTACCCTTTTGTTGATTCTCCTGCTCTTAGCGATTATCAATGACCAGCCGGATGGTAAGCATCTCGTTGTCTGACTCGGCAACAGCTCCGGCTGCGATCAGCTCATCTGTGATTTTCTCAAACTCCAGCAGTTTACAAAAAACCGATGAGGAACTTCCATCCCCTGTATAATAAAACTTCGAGGTACTTGCCTGCTTTTTGATGATTTCCGGCGTGCACTCATTCCTCAGAGCCGTACTGTAATCTTCCAACCCTGCACTGTGACTGGCTGCAAACTGCTGAAAATCTGCCACTTCTCCGGTCGCTGCAAATGTAAGCTGTGCTTCGACTGCAAACAGCCCTTTGGGAAGTGATTCATTTTCCAGAGAAACGGTAAAGATCGAGTCGCCCTGTGCAATGACTCCTCCCAGATCTTTGTAAAGACGCTGGTACTTCTTTGTGTCTGTCTCTTCATTTACGATGGCAGAAAACGTTCCCAGATATGCTTTTGTCCCCATCTTGAATGTCACATTGCTCTCTTTGTATGTCCCAGATTCTTCATCATATTCCATAACCTTCGTAATCTCTGCCTTTTGAACAACCGGAACTGCCTGATTCGGCACTGCATACAAAATAGCTCTGACTGCTTTCTTTGCCTTGCTTGTCGAGTACTTGCTCTTTTTGTATACAAACGTATTCGGACAGGTAAATTCTGTGTTTTCCGTATCGACGAGAGACATTCCAAACACATAGTTGTTATTGTCATAAATGATATTCGCGATATCAGCTTCGAAACATTTACTCGATGTCAGCTGAAGAAAATGGTCATCCTGCTTTTTCTCTGCATGAAGGGAAACATGGCAGGTATCATATGGCACTTCCGTCCCCAGCTTGTACTGGAAAAACTGATCGTAATCTTCTACGAGGCTGTTTTTCCCAAAGACTATCATCAGAAATTCTTTCTTATTAAAAGAGCAATCCTTGACAGAAACTGTTTCAAGCACACTGCTTGAAGTGTACATTTTGAACTGGAGACTGCCATTGTACTGCATCGTAAAAACGTAGAACGAATAGCCTGTCGCCCCGGTATTCACCAGCCACTTGCCGATTTCCGAACAGCTTGTCCCCGTCTGAAGGTCCGTCGTCAGCACATTGACACCTTCCGGATCACAGGGCAGTGTCCCATCCCGGATCAGATCAATCGCTGCTCCACTCCCATACTGCCCACTGAGTGCCAGCTGCTCCGTTGTTTCGATCAGGTTTCTGCTGTCCACACTGTAAAAATGACGCTCCTCATATCCGGCGGCACATTTCGTGGCGGCGGCATGGATCTTCACCACTTCCGGTGAACGCTGCATGCTTCCTGACGTATCCAGGTAAAACGAAATCTTCTTGTTTTCTGTTTCACTTCCGGCTCTCGCCTGGATCGTTTCCCTGGTTGTCTCTTTTGCCGTTTCACTGGCGTTCTTCTGCGATTTATCGGACTTTCCTGCCGTTTCCGTCTCCTCCTTCTTCGGTACATAATAGCCATCCGGGTAAGGAATCTCCTTTTGCTTCCCCCCACATCCGGTCAGAAGCACAGAGATGATAATAAACATCAGAACACCTGCCATTATTTTGCTTTTCAATAGCACCACTCCTTTCTTATTAACTGTTATACATTATCTGAAACTTTCATTCAGAGGGGGGGACTTTATACCTTTATTTTTCTTCACCACTTCTCTTGATATTTTTATAGTGATATTTTAATTCCTCTTTTTTTCGACTAAAAAAGGGGGAATAAAAAAATCCCCATCCAGTTTTTTAACTGAATAAGGATTTTGATGTGCAAAACCTTAATTGATTCTTTTTTCAATATCTTCGATTGATGGTAACTTATCTTGCAATTCTTTTGAAACACAATTTGAAAGTTTATATTCACTGACTCCCATTGGTTTATTTACATCTTTCAATGCATATTCCGCTACCACTTTGTCTTTACCCTTACATAACAGCAACCCGATTGTAGGATTATCATTTGATGATTTCAACTCTCCATCTATGGCTGATAAGTAGAAAGAAAGCTTTCCTGCAAACTCGGGCTCAAATTCTACTGTTTTTAATTCTACTACAAAATAACAATGCAATTTCACGTTATAAAATAATAAGTCGATGAAAAACTCTCTTTTTCCTACTTGAATCGGATATTGTCTTCCCATAAAAGCAAAGCCCGATCCAAATTCCAGTAGTAATTTTGTTATTTGTTGAACAAGTGCATCTTCTAACTCAACCTCTTTAAGTTTTTTTCCGTTCGGTATGAAATCAAAAATATATGGATCTTTAATAATTTCTTCTGCCTGCTCACTGAACGGATCCGCTAACTGTGCTTTAAAATTTGTTGTTTTATTTGCCAGTGCCTGTCTGTAATACAGACCACTTTCTATCTGATGTAAAAGCACTGTACTGGACCATCCATTTTCCAGACATTGCTGTGTATACCACATATGTTCCTCTAGATTATCAGTCTTATCTATCAGCAATTTAATTGCACGCCAGCTAATTTTTGCACCACCCTGATGCAAAATTTCTTCCGATGGTATCCGGCGTGCAAACTGCTTCATATAATTAAGATTTCTGACAGAATATCCTTCTCTGCCAGGATAAGTCATCCTCAAATCTTTTGATAATGTTTCTACAAATTTATTTCCCCATTGGCTGTATTGAAGAATTACATTTCCTATATTCCAAAACAAAATATTACGTTCAACATTTGCATTTGTCATTATCTGATACTGTGCCTGTGTAATTCGTTCTTTTATTCTCTCTAAAACATCAATATATTCATCCTTAATGATTTCGATTTTACCTGCCATATATTTCTCTCCATTCTTTTACCAGATACATTTCTCACGCCGAATTTAATTTTTATGATAACCAGTTTACAGAATTTTCTCAAGATAATGCTACATTTTTGCTATTCTTTCACTTTTACTTTTTTGAACTTCACCTTTTTCGCTTCAGAATCTTCCGCCACCAACGCTTCGTTATCATCCACCGAATACAGTTCACTGTAACGCCTGATATCTTCCTGTTTCGAATTTTTTATGTAGCGTTTCAGATCCTGCTTTGAATAATGTGGGATAACGCTTCCATCAAACAGCCCCAATGCCCCCAGATCTGTTAAGTCCACAATATTTTCATCAAAATCTTCTGCCAGACAGATATCTGTTCCTGCAAGCATTGCCCCGGCACTGCTTCCGATGTAGGTGCAGTCTGTTCGTTTCATTTGTTCTTTGACAAATTTCAGCAACCCGTTTTTTCTCATATAATCTAATACTTGATATACATTTCCTTCGGTGACATAAATATAATCCGGATGCAATTTTTTCAGATCAATCTGCCCGGATGCAAGAAAAATATGCTCATCCGTAAATCCCAGCCCGATGCTTGCCTGTTTCAGGATTTCATCGATCCTATACTCTTTTATGCTGATCAGAAGGATGGTTTGCGTTTCCCGCTCCTCTTCTTCCGGCAGACACTTTCGAATAATTTTCCGCCCTGTTCCGGAATTAAGTCCTCGTGCTGTCAAAATTAACTTCCCCATATACACCTCTCCCATCAATTCTGCTGTCTGATCTGGATCACGATTCTCAGAGTTATTATCTGGTCTGGATCACGATTGCCGGGCGTACACCGACGGCAGGCTCATCAACAGGCAGTCCGCCATAATGTACCCGCCATCCAAAATTCATGGCAAAATTCTGTGAAAATCCTGGATTTCTAAGCCACCAGGAAATATTTCCATTGTTTCTTGCAATCTCTGTGATCTGCTCAAATCCATAAAATCCATACACATTAAGTTCAATAACATCCAGCAAAAATACATAATCCATTGTACCGGCTCCGCCAGGCGTTCTGTATTTCGGATTATTTCTGGATGGGTGCTCTTTCCAGAGAATATATTCTCGCTCAGAATCTGAAAATACCTGCTCATAAAAATCGGTATTTAACCATTTTCTGAGTGTACAGTTCTCCCAGTCGGAACTTTCGTGCTGTACTGCATGATAAGGCATGTTGAGCAATACATTCTCACACAGAAGAACTGCCTTTCTATCCTCACATTTCAGCACCCTCCATGCCAGATTTTCCCCTTCTGCAAGGAAAAAACCGGGAAGTGCCTTTCCAAGATATACCGTATCACCGGACCTTATCTGATAAGGATAGCCCTGTCTTGGAATCGTGATTGTCGGATTTTGTCTGGGGATAACAATTCTCGGAGTCCCCTGTACAACTGCCGTACTTTCTATTGTAATCGTTTTTTTCTGTTTCTGCTTTTCATGACATTTTTCTAATCCCTGTGTTTCAGCCAGTTTTTCAAAGAATAATTCCATGCTCCGATATTTATATTTATGTATCGCCTGCAGTCTGCTCAGACGCATTCTCATCCCACCCGGCAGCTGAATATCTTCCAGATAGATCAATAATCTTGGTTTTTCAAGCTCTCTTGCAAAGTTTAGTTCATCTTTGCAGTTTGAAGATTCCAGATATTCCCGTGAAAGCAGTGCAATGAAATATTCACAGTTTTCAATATGCTCTGCTATATTTTCATCCCATTCTGTTCCCGGATCGATTCCTTCATCATACCAGACTCGATACTGTTCCATCTGCAACTTTTCTATTACTTCGGATGCCTTATTTCCATCTTTATGTGCATAGCTTACAAAAATATAAGGGGCATCATACCCCCGATAAGGTACATATTTTTCATCCATCTCATGCATCTTTGTTTTCCCTCTGCTTCTGTTTTTTGCCATTTCTATAAAATCGTGTCGTAATGGCACTATTCCTAATCTGATTATATCATTTTGAAAAATCCGCCGCAACATAAGAAATCCCGCCGCACATCTGCTGCACGACGGGATTTCTTTTCATTTATATTATGCTGTTGAATTCAAATTTTCTGAACCACAATATGCTTACACAGACATGATTTTATGGCAAAATCTTCTTCTCTGAGACTAAATATTCATCAGATCGCTGAGTACTTTCAGTGCTCCGTCTGTCTCGTGGGCCAGTACGCGTTTTGCCAGTACTTTACCGAGCTGTACACCTTCCTGGTCGAAGCTGTTTACGTTCCATACGAAGCCCTGGAACATGACTTTGTTTTCGAAGTGTGAAAGCAGTGCTCCCAGTGTTTCCGGGTTCAGCTGTTCACCAATGATGATGCTGGACGGACGGCCGCCTTCGAAGTTTTTGTTGCGGTTTTCGTCTTCTTTTCCGCATGCAAATGCTACGATCTGAGCTGCCACGTTTGCACACAGTTTCTGCTGGCTTGTGCTGCCCTGGATCACTACGTCCGTGTTCATCTGGTTATTTTTGAAGCCTACGAACTGCAGTGGGATGATGTCTGTTCCCTGATGGAGCAGCTGGTAGAAGGAATGCTGTCCGTTTGTTCCCGGTTCACCGAAGATAACCGGTCCGGTTACATAATCAAGTCTCTCACCGAAACGGTTCACGCACTTACCGTTGGACTCCATGTCAAGCTGCTGCAGATGTGCCGGAAAGCGGCTCAGTGCCTGTGAGTATGGCAGTACTGCTGTGCTTGGATAGCCCAGTACGTTACGCTCATAAACGCCGATCAGTGCATCCAGCATTGCCGGATTCTTTCTGATGTCTTTTTCTGTTCCGAGTCTGTCCTCTTTTGCTGCACCGTTTAAGAATCTTTCAAATACTTCCGGTCCGAATGCCAGGGATAATACGGCTCCGCCTACTGCGGATGTGGATGAATAACGTCCGCCGATGTAATCATCCATAAAGAATGCTGCCAGATAGTCGTCGCTCTTTGCCAGTGGAGATGTCTCGCTGGTTACTGCGATCATATGTTTGGAAGCATCCAGTCCTGCATTTTTCAGGGCATCTTTTACGAAGGACTCGTTGGTCAGTGTCTCCAGTGTTGTACCGGATTTGGAAACCAGGATAAAGATGGAATGTGCTACGTCAATACCATACAGAACTGCTGCTGCATCATCCGGGTCTACATTGCTGATGAATTTTGCTTCCATCTTGAAGGTATCGTTTTTCTTTGCCCAGTTTTCCAGTGCCAGATACATTGCACGAGGTCCGAGGTCACTGCCGCCGATACCGATCTGAACAACGGTTGTAAATTTCTCACCTGCTGCATTTGTGATCTCTCCGGCATGTACTTTGTTTGCAAAATCTGCGATCTTCTGCTGCTGTTCTTTATAGAAAGCACGTTTGTCTGTGCCGTCAGCGTTTACAGCCTCACCGAGCTGACCGCGTGTCAGGTGATGAAGAACCATTCTTTTCTCTCCGGTGTTAATAACTTCACCATTGTAAAGTGCTTCGAATTTTTCAGTCAGCTGTGCTTCATCTGCCAGTTTCTGCAGATCGTCCAGCAGTTTGTCATCTACCTGCTTTGCAGCATAATTATACGCAAGGCCTTCTGCCATCGGTGTGCTGTATGTTTTCACACGTTCTGCACCGTTTTCTCCAGACATTGCCTCTGCGATATTTACACGCTCTGCCTTCGAAAGATTTTTAAATGCTTCCAGTGTATCCAGGTTGTTCCAGGTAATCATAGTAGATTCCTCCTTAAATGTATAAAATAATGTTGGGGTCAAAAGATGCCATACGAATTGTTCCGTACTTCGTACTCTCACAATTCTACCCAATATTCGCATATCGTGAAGCTTACGCTCCACTTTTATGCTCATATCGGGGCGGGTCATTAAGCCATAAAACCACTCTTGTGCAAGCACATCGTGGTTTCAGGCTTTTGACCCTGGCATCATAAAATAGTATAAGCGGGTGTGTGATAAAGTTTACTTCTCTAAATCACTGATGATTATAATAGCAAACCTGCATAAATTCAAGCATCAATCGCATCTCCATGGTTTTTTACACCGTAAGAATTGTTTTTTACCACCATTTAATCTCCTGCCGTTTCATTAAATTTACTAAACAGTTGGAGATACATTGCCATTTTATCCACTGCATCCACAGATACACCCGGATCGGTGTCAATTTCTGTATAACATTCTTTCAAAAAATAACCCTTGAGATCTGCTTTTCCGCTGCCGATCTGACTGCCGTCATAGTTGTAAAGTTCTTTTCCATGTTCTTCTGCCAGATAATCTTTGGGATTTCCGTCTGCATCCATAAATACGAGATAATATTCACGTTCCAGATTTTCGTTCTCGAACAACCGCTCCTGTGCATAGCCAAGACACCGATTGTTTTCATCATAATAGCCATAGGTTGTCCCGGCAATCACGCCATCGATGTTATTGATCGGCTCATCAGTCACAAATTTTATCCAGAACCAGGTTTTGCCATCGACCGATACCGTCCATTTCGTATTCAGAATACCTGTTTCTTTTAATCTCCCGGCTCTTTTTCCGTCTGCAAGAATATCCCCTTCCTGATTGACATCCTCCAGATCTCCTTCTACCACAAAAGTCCGACACTGGTTCATTGCCTGCTTTGCTTCTTCCGCCGATGCATAGGACTCTCTGTCGGACTTCCCGCAGCCGGAAAGCATTGCCGCCAGAATACACAATATCATCGCAGCAGATACCAGTTTTCTTCTTTTTGATCTTTCTCTCATCCGCACCTCCTAACTGCGATCCCGTGCAAGTTCGCGTGCCACCATCACCGCCATTGCCGCAAGCAGCGGAAGATATTTTTCTTCATATGCAATGATCACTGCATTGTCAAAAACGATATTTTCCATTTTCAGATCCAGGTTGTCCAGGATCGTCCCCAGCGTTTTGCCATTTAAGGTTACGCAGAAATTATGGCCGATCGAACCGGCATATTCCGTCAGTTCCAGTTTTCCTTCTTTGACCTTCATCTCAAATTTATCTTTGACCAGCACAAATTTCTTCTCCAGCGTGCCGTAAAGCTCACCCAGGTAATAAAACTGGTAGGTCGGCAGTACACTTACGATCTTCTTGGTCATTTTAAAGATCTCGTTATGCTGATCGTCATAAACAGAAAGTGTGCGCAGCGGAGCCGTTCCTTCGATTTCGAAAACACGGTTTCCTTCGTTGTCACAGAGATCAAAATGCTGACCGGTCAGTTTAAAATCCTCCGTAAAAGTATAGACTTCCGATGGGCGGGACTGCGGAATTTCCAAAACCTGTTTTGTTTTCACAAAATGCTCCAGGCTCTCCTTCAGTTGCTTCTGCATCAGAAGCACATCCGACTGATAGCAGACATATTCTGCTGTATTGTCCCCAAAATCCTCTTCCACCGGAAATACCGGATCGTTATATTTTCCTTTTATCATACTGGTCATGAACGAATAGCCAAGATAACCGATATTCCCGTCTTTTGAAAGCCAGAAATAGAGAAAATCTCCGTTCTTATCCGGTCCGAACATCAGAGCCGGCTGCTTCATCGTGTAAAACTGAACAAGATAAGCAGAGCCAAGCGGCGTGCGGACATCTTTGTAGGCCTCATAAAATTCTTCAATCTTTCTTGGACAATCCATGGCGATCATACTGCAGATATCCGTTGAACCGTTATAATCATCCGGCGATCCCAACATCCAGATCGCAACACCGATGATCAGTACAACCGTTGCCACACTGAGCGGAATCTTATTCCAGTTGCCTTTTGATGCGATCCAGACGGCAAGTGCACAAACGATCACACTGATCATACGGTACTTCCACATACGTGCTCTAAGTGGAGCGGAAAGTTTCTGTTTTTCTGTATTTTCTGCTCCCTGCATAGTTTTCATCCTTTCCGGGCATTTGCGAGTGCCAAAACCACCTTTGACACTCACTGCCCCGGTATTTTTTATCTTATGCTTTTTTAAGTTTTACTTTGATTGCCTGCACTTTTTCTTTTTTCGTGACTCCGCGTGCTTTCAAAATTTTCTTATAAGCAGACTGTTTTTTCTTCGGAACTTTGATGACTGCTTTCGCATGGATGCCGGAAAAAGCCTTGCTTCCCACGTTTTTCTTTGTGAGCTTCATCGTTTTGATCGTGATATTCTTCAGGTTCTTACAGCCATAAAATGCTTTCTTTCCGATCCTGCTCACGCCTGACGGGATCACCACTTTTCGGACTTTTTTCTGATTCTTAAAAGCATTCGCTGCAATCTCTGTAACTTTATAAGTAACATGGTTTACGGTAATGCTGTCCGGTATGTTTACCGTTCCTTTGACACCCTTTTTCGGTTTCAGATATACCACTGTAAATGTCTTTCCGTCCGCACAGGTTACTTTATACTGATTTTTGTCCGGTCCTATGAACTTTGTTCCTTTTTTCAGATATTCTGGTTTCGATGGCTTCTGTATCGGTTCAGAGGTTCCCGGTTTTGTGCCTGGATCTGACGGTTTTTGTGGTGTCTCCGGCGTTTCCGGTGTTTCCGGTGTTTCGATCGTCACCGTTTTTGTCAGCGGGATTTCTGTGACTGGCTGTACCAGCCTGTAATTTGCTTTGTCTTTTCCGGCAAGCGTCAGTTCCGGTAATGTTACCGAAGTATATTCGCCTGCTTTTTTATCTTTTAACGTTCCATACAGATCCGTCAGATCTACGCTTACTTCATCGCCTTCCAGCATACCGCTTAACAGTACTTCTGTGATGGCAGCCTGATTTGTGCCATCATATTTTCTGTTTCTGGCGGTTGCCTTTGTTACCGTAAGTTCTTTTGCATTTACTTTGATCGCCGTGCTGCCTTCTACATTTGCATATGCCTCATCAGATGGCATAAAGATCCATTCTGCACTTGTCACGGATGTATCCGGTCTTTGTGTGCCGTCTTTCCATACAAGCGTTCCTTCCACTGTATTTCCTTCTTCGTCCACAAATTCTGCTTCCGAAAACTCCAGTGCCGACAAAAGACCACCGTAAGTAAGCGTATCTTTTTTCAGGGTTACTTCTGTTCCTTCCTGTAATCTGACCGGTATCTGGTCATTACATTCCAGATTGAAGGTGATCACAAAGTCCTCATAGTTCTCAGTCGTAACTTTGATCTGGATCTTTCCTTTCCTGTCCAGTGCCCCCTGCTTCACTGTATAAGATAATATATCGTCTGCTATACTCGGTTCTGTGATATATTCCATGTTTCCGGTCATCTCCGGTGCAGCATACTGTGCATTCCCGCAGTCCACCGGGAGGATTTCCCTGAGACTGATCCGCTCTTCCTGATCCTTTAAATATAAGTAACTTTTATTCTGTTCTTCGATCTGAAGCCCACTGCTTTTTGCCACATTCACCGCTTTTGTCAGAGGAATTTCGTCTGTCGGCTGCACAAGAATATAATTCTCCTTGTCTTTTCCGGTTAATCTCAGCTCTGGCAAAGTTACCGAAGTATAATTTCCCGCTTTTACATCTTTCAAAGTCCCGCGGATCGTTCCGATGTCTGCCGAAACTTCATCTCCTTCTTCAATGCCCTCAAGAACAATATCACTGAAGCTGACATACGCGGTTCCATCATATACTTTATCATCTGCCGTTGCCTCTAAGACTTTCAGTTCTTTTGGCTCTACGGTGATCGCTGTGCTGCCTTCTGTGTTTGCATATGCCACATCATCCGGTGTAAAGATCCATTCTGCACTTGTCACGGATGTATCCGGTCTTTGTGTGCCATCTTTCCACGCAAGCGTTCCCTGAACCTGCGTGTCGGTTCCCTGCTCAACAAAGACTGCCTGTTCTTCCCCTTCCAGATTCAGTTTCAGATCGGATAATGTTCCCCCGTAAGTAAGCTTCTGATCCTGTAAAACTTTTACCTCACTGCCTTCTTTCAGGACAACCTTTTTCTGATCTGTCAGTGTGACCGTTAAGTCATAAGAAACATCCTTATAATTTTTCATTGTTACCCTTACATGAATTGTGCCTGTTTTTCCTATCATGCTCCTGTCTGTAAAATCTTTCACTTTATAATTTAACTGTCCATTCCGCGTAATCTCATAATCATCAAAAATCTGCTCATCCCCTGCTGCAGAATAGGAATAATAATCTTCCTTTTTGTCCGCCGGGAGTTTTGCCCGCAGATCCACAAATACCGTGCCAGAACCCTTGGTATAAATATAACTTGCCGATTCATGAAATGCAGTCTGCTGCGGAGTCTTTTTCTCAACATGAACTTCTACACCTTTTACTACATAATAAGGATAATTTCCATCTTTCGGTGTAAAAACAAGATCGCATATCAATCTTTTTCCAAGTTCCGGTATCACTTCCAGATTTTCTTTCTCCGTAAAACTCCAGGTTCCTTCCAGCAGCGTACTTTCTCCGTTTCCGGTATCTGCCCTGATCACGCCCGGAATTAAGGTATACTCCTGCAAAGTCTGTTCTACATTTCCGGAAATCTGCGGAAGTGTCTCACAGCTCATACCTGTATTTCGAACCTCCACATTTTTCAGATCACTCTGAGTAAGTACTTCTTTTCTGCTCAGAAAGCGTCCATCTTCCGTACTGTAGAACGCATAACCCTGCGGAAGCATATTTTCTGCACTGCCTGAATATAATACGATGTTCTGAAAATTTCCGCCGGTCATTTCTATACTGTTTTGATAACTGTCCCAATAGCCGATCTGTCTGAAATCACCGCTTTCTATTCTCAGTTTCCCGCTCCTCTGTGCTATTACAATATCAAAGGTTCCGTTTTTTACCGTAACCTCTGCTCCGTCTATGTAGATCCGGTCAACACTTTTCGCTGTCAGAGATTTTTGATTTAAATCCAGAGTGATTTTTCCACTTTTCAGAGTCGGAAGACTTCCCGTATTTTCCATTGACTGCATAAAGGTAATCTCTGCTTCTTTGCCATTTGCGTATTGTAACGCTTCTTTCAGTGTATCTACATAAGTTTCTACTCCATTTACGGTGATCCGAACATAACCCTGGAAATCCGGATTTTTCTTATGGCACCACACGCAGTACTGCACATCCTGCTCATAATCATGTTTCTTACACGCCTCGACATGCACATTCGTACAGCTTGTCTCGGCATATGGCTGTTTCTCATTCGTCTCATTATCCACCAGACAAAGCTCTTCTCCAAGTTCTGCCCATTCTTTTGAAACCCGATCGAATTTTCCACCGCTCACCTTAATTTTCGCACCGTTATACACAAAATAGCTGTTCGACTGATTTTCATAAATTCCGCCGGCAAACTCTATATTTTTACTTCTTACTAGCAACGTACCGTAAAATACACCCGTCTGCGTTTCACTGCTGTCTGTAATTTTAAGAGAAGCATCCTGATTCAGAGTGGTCCTCTTTAAATTTTGCAGACGATATCCATTCAGATCCAGAATCAGATTTCCACTGTTTACCTCCACTTCCCGTACCGATTCAATATTCTTCAACAGCTTCATCTGTGCTGTTTTTCCCTCTGTATCACGAAATGCTTCTGTCAAAGTAACATATGGTTCGGAATGTCCATCCATAGTTACCTCAATTTCTCCGTCCGAAATTTTATATAACAGATAATCCGATTCTGATTTATATTTTTCACGGAAAGTCATTTCTACTTTTACATAGTAATCGCCTTTATCAGCCGGCGCTCCGCCTTCGGTAAGTGCACCGGCATTTTCTGCATTTGTCAGCACGCTGCCGCGATCTTTATAATAAGTGGTTTTTACGGATGTCGGTGTTTCCTCGCAGCTCCAGGTGATTTTTCTTCCTTTTTCAAAGGACAGTTCCCGTGGATTTCCGGTATAAGCATAATCTATGCTTTTGCTGCCTGCGATTTTTTCCATCTGGATTTCGGCATCGAAGTTGATCTGATAGGAAAAGATTTCTGAAGTTTCCTGATAAAAATCTTCCACTTCCAGAGCCGTCACTTTTACATAATATTGTCCCGGCAGTGCCGGTGCTCCGCCTTTTTTAGCAGCTCCGCTGTTTTCCGCCGTGGTCGGTATCTGTGCCTTTTCATCCAGATAATAGCCGACCTCTATTGCTCCGTCCCCTTTCCAGTTAAAAACCTCGTTTTTTTTCAGAGACAGTGGCTTTGTTTCAGACAGATTATCGCTTGTCCGCTCAATCTGGGTACCGGATACCAGTGAAATCTCATTTTTTGCCATACTTCCCGGATGATTGCTGTAAGTATCGTTTTCCTCCAGATAATAAACCTTTCCATGTGTGCCATCCATTACAGGATAAGCATCCGGATTTTCTTCAAGATTCTGGAACCACTTTGCCTGTGAAGCCAGAGAATTATCCTTTCCATTTAACACCCAGGTCGCCTTTCCGGATGCAAACTCTGCGGTTGTCATACCTTCTGAATCTTTGACACTTCCATTTTGATTTTTATTATAAACCTGTCCCTTAAAACGATCGGTATTAAAAACACAGTTCTGAATTGTGTCACCCTTGTCCAGACTCCCTACAATTCCACCTGCTATACTTCCTGTCATGACTGCATCGCTCCAGCAGGAGATGATATCACAGGCTTCTTGATTCTTATAGCCTTGATAAGCAACTATACCGCCGGCATAATATCCATCTGCTGTTCCGGTATTATAACAATACTTGATATAGGTTCTTACATATTGTTTTGAGCTGTTCATATCACAGACCTGTTCCCCGGCGATACCTCCGCTGCGTCCCCAGCCCCACGTTGCCTTTACCGATCCGCTGTTTTTGCATGATTCGATCCAGCCCTGCGAACTTCCGACAATGCCGCCGCCGAAATCATGAGCTGTTACTTTTCCGTTGTTCCAGCAGTTGATCACTTTTCCAAGATTGCTTTTTGCTGCAACCGCTCCGGTCGTACTCGTTGACGATGTGAACACGCCATCTTCCATGCCAAGATTTTTGACAACGCTGTTCTCCTTCAGCTGTGCAAACAAGCCTGATACCTGTTTATCCCCTGTCCGCTCGCAGACCAGCTTGCTGATCTTATGTCCGTTTCCGTCAAAGATTCCTGTATAACCGTCATTTGTATCTCCGATCGGTGTCCAGTCTTCACCTGTCATATCAATGTCTGCCGTCAGCACTGCATTGACAGCGTTCTCTCCGGCATTGACCTTCGCCGCAAACGCCTGCAGATCTTCTTTGTCTGCAATCGCATAATATCCGGCATAATCTCCGTTTAAATGAAAATTACTCTGGTTCTCTTCAGTAACCTGTACCAGTCCTGCTGCATTTGCCTGAATGCTTACCAGACCACCAAAATCCATTGCGGTAAATGCAAGTGCAAATGCAAGTAATCCTGCTGCAATTCGTTTTCTCATATCTTCCCTCCTGTTTTCTTTTTTTAATCTTTCATTCCTGACTGATTCCTGCAAATTGCTCCGTTGAAAAATAACTTTCGCAATTCTATGATGCCAGGGTCAAAAGGTCTAAATCCACATGAGCTT
>UMFT01030006.1_pt1 | contig 17223 bp, 8 predicted proteins | sample 1965081 | NCBI WGS metagenome assembly UMFT01 (sample SAMEA4836053, study PRJEB28245) | human gut metagenome | biome: gut microbiome; material: fecal sample | place: Denmark | collected 2008
ACGCATACGAGGCATCGTAACCCGCATTCGCGTACGACACACCGCCAGCCGCGCTGGCGTAATAGCAACCGCGATAGACCACACGGCCTGATGCCGAACTGAACCAGTACTTGTCAGAATAGTAGGTGGTGGACGAGCCATTCATGGCTCCAACAGGTATCACGGCCATCAGTTTACCATGAGCTACAGTTGTTATCCAGTAGTCACTATTGGTCATTCCTTTTATCATGACGGTTGTACCATCAGGAAGCCAAATGCGCCACTTACCCACATTTCCACTCGTATTCGGCAGGTCTACTCCGTCCATCATGTCATACTTGTGGCCGTAGATGTCCTCATAGCCAATACAGCATATATTGTTCACCTGTGTCACTTTCGTGGCTCCGTACTCGTCTTTCTCCAGATACCACGCATACAGGTGCACCCCGGCATCAGAGGTCTGGTTGGTCACATTCGGATTGATTCCGCTTGCCTCCTCAAATCCGATGGTATCCTGCATGCCTCTTGACGCTGTGCCACCGGTTGTTCTCATATAGGTATGCTGACCGGCGCCGCACTGTTCCTGCATATTCCTGCGCCCATACTTGGCATAGCTCAAGTTGGCGATACGGAAGTGCATCAGCGCGTCTATCTGCTGCATGCCTCGCTGCACGCTGTAATAGTGGAAGTCCGTCCACGACATACTGCCGGTGGTGCTGTTGCCTGTTATGGCAGAGCGCAACTTGCTGCCGACTACCGAGCTACCCACAACGGCGCACAAGTGCTCGTCATTGGCGAACCACTCCGGCTCCATGTCCTCTATCTTCTCACTGTTGGAGAGGACTACCTTGTCGAACTCTGCCGTGTTCAAAATGGAGAAATACAATGCCGTCGCACCCTCCGGGACATCGGAAATGAGGTACATGCCGGCCTCGAAACGGCTGCCCAGAGTCGGCACGACAATGTCCTTCAACACATTGCCGGACTCATCGGCAAAGGCAGAACCCACAAGGTTCGTTCCGGGAACGCTTGGCCAACGCACTTTCTTGTAACCGATGACATCAACCATACACACGGAATAGGTGCTGTCTGTGCTGTAGGAGTTCTTGATGGTGTCCTTGCCGCTCATTATCTTCTTTCCGCTGGTATAACCGCCTTGGCGTGCCTTGATGTCCGCGAGCGTAAGCACGTCCACGTTCGGCACCGTCGGCATGTGGTCCTTGTCCCTTGAACTATAGCAGCTGTAGTTCTTTCCGTTCAGGAAGTCGTTGATGCCCTTGCTCCAGAAGAATGGCTCATACATCATCCAGTCGCCCTCCGTACCGTCCAGTTTTGCAGCCGTGCCATCATAATACTTGTTGCTGTCCGTGTCTGCAAGTGGGCAATATGTCATCTCGCCGTCAAGGTTGTTCACCACGGTATCGACATTGGCGATGTTCACGTTTCTTGTCGTGGCTTTCTTCGTCACCTTGGCAAGTACGCGGTGGCGGTTCTTGAAGATTGCCTCTATGTGACCGCTCGGTTTGTAGTCGGTGCCATACTTGTAGCCGGTTCCGTTGTCAAGATTGGAGATATTCGCATCGTCTGCCACACTCTCGTCGCTCTCCAGCATGGTATATTCGGGCTGTACGATGTTCAGTTCCGGGAAGTGCTGCTGCAGGGCCTCGTACTCCTCATCGTCCTTGTATGAGGTTAAACGGTATGTGCCCACCAGTCGGCAGGTATCCACGTTGCCACCGTTCTCGTCCACGCCTCCGGTCGTCATCAGCGAGGTCAGCAGACTGCCGTCGCCCTCCATGTCGATGCCCGTCACACGCAGGTATTTCACATTGGTGCATCGGGCGTACAATGTCTGCCAGTCTATGCCGGGACAATTATCCACCACAAAGCGTGTGATATTGCTCGTGCCCTCTAATGTCAGACCGCTTGTCTTCAATTTGCTTAGGTAACGCAGTTCCAAAGTTTGGAGCGATGCCGGCAGTGTGACGCTTGCCAATGGTGCGCCCTGCGCAAAATTCACACCTGTCAGTGCCGTCCGTCCCGCCTTCAGCGTCTCCAGCTTCGTGTTGTTGCTCAGGTCTATGCCCGTGAACGATGCCGACTTCAGCCCCGTCATGTTCAGCGTCCGCAGGTTCCGGCAGCCGTTCACCAGCAGGGCGTTCAATGTTGTCTGTGTCTGTGCACAGCTCACGTCCAGCGTCCTCAATGCCGTACAGTTGTTCAGGTTCAGCGTCTGCAGTATCGCGTGGCTCACGTCCGTCAGGTCAAGCCCCATGATACGGCTCGCGCCATAGACGTACTGTGGGTCGTTCACAATGAGGTCTGTATCCAATGTCAGGTTTACCGTGCTACCAGTGTCCTCGGCCAGCACCGCGCTCTGGTGAGGCGTTCCGCTTGTATAGCCGTAGCCGAAGTAGTACCGCTCGCTTGCCGTGATCCGTATCTTCCGGTTGTCCGAGCCGAACTTGTAGCCGAAGTAGGCTGCAAAGCTGTCCTTTCTATATGTTCCGCATACATACTGGCTGTCAAGCAGCGCAAAGCGGTTCTGTATCGTGAACGTGCGGTGCGCGTATCGGCTGCCTTGCAGGGCATACAGGTAGTCGTAGTAGCTCGTCGTGCCGTCCGCCATTGTCACGCCCTCCGTAAGTGGCTTGATATACTTGTAGATGCCGTCCTTGTTGTAGATGCGCTCGCACCAGTTGCCCATCTGCTCCTCGTTGAACACTTTCAGCACGTATTCAAGGGACATGGTAGAGCGCAGCTTGTCGGCCACCTCACGCAACTTGTCGGGGCAGCCTCTCACCAGTTCCCACAGCACCGAGTCGTGTCCCGCAAAGGCATACGAGCCGATGCTCTCGTCCATCGTCTCCCATGTTATCGTGTAGTCGTACTTCAGCACAGAGTCGTTTCGCTCGCCGAAGATGGTATCCATGTCGTAAGGCAGGAAGTACCAGTGCAACCCGTCCCATGTGGCCAGCATCATATTCTTGGCCCGGTTATCAACTGCCATCAGGTAGTCGGTTATCAGATACCACGCAAAGGGCGAGTCGTTCCCGAAGTAGTCCTGGTACTCATTAAGGAACTTTGTCGGGTTGCCCTTGCACGAGTATATCCATTCCCAAAGGCGTTTCACGGCTGCCTTGTCGTCCTCGTGCGCCGTCGCCCACGTGTCATCGGCCTTGAATCGGAACTCCAGCGCGTCGTCAAAGGAGTCCATGTTGCTCGTACCGAACAGGCACAGCGCCTCCGAGTTGTTCAGAAACTCCAGGCAGATGCACTTGTTGCGTTCACCATTGAGTGTTGCTTCGTCGTTGAAACCCTCTATGCCCTCAAAGCCGTAGATGATGCCACTGCCACTCTTCTCGTTCAAGAAGTTGTACTTGCCTAAGTACACGTTCTCGCCTGTCCCGTCGTTGTCATAGAACAGGTCCATAGGGAAACCGTCCACACCGATTCTCACGTCGTAGTTGCCCTTGTATGCCGCCTGGGGCGGAGTCAGCCAGCCGCATTTCTTCCAAATATCGTTCACGATGCGCACACCGCCGGGGTTGTGCGTGGAGGACGAGTCCGAGAAGTCGGCTTTCAGACAGAAAATGTCAATGGGACGTGCCCCCGGCTTGAACGAATACTTGAAGTCAGGAACCTCCACTCCGTTCACATACAACTTCGTGCCGTACTTGCTCTCTCTTGAGAAGTATATGCGGTAGTTCTTTCTCGGGTAGGTCGTCGATGATGTTCCCTGTATGCGCAGACCGCACTGGTAGATGATGAAGTCATACTCCTTGCCGTAGGCCGAATAGAAGTATATATCGACCGGCACCTCGAACTTCTTGTTGTTCGTCTGGTTCACTAAGTTAACGTCGCCCACGATGCGCATCACGCTCTTGCCCATCGCCCTCAGCTTGTCTATATCGACATCAGTGCCTTCGTCGTCCATCACCTGGTTCTTCTCGAACAAAACCACCATCTCATCGCTCGTCGGGCGGTCCACCATGTAGTTGGCAAGTTCCTCGTCATCGCCCAATGCACGGTTGTATATGCGCAGGTTCCTTACCTCCACGTCCGCGCTCTCACTCGTTATCCTGATGTTGGCCGGCTCGTCCTGCAGAAGGCTGTCTGTCGGGGCGTACTGCTTTGCACCGCTCAAGATGCCGTTCACATACAGTTCCATCAGTCGGTTACCCTTCTTCTCCTGCACCACGAAGGCTATCTTCAGTGTCATACCGCTTGCGAACTTAGTACCTACTTCCGAACCAGCGCCCGTCCGCATCAAAGCCTCCTGCGTCGTCAGTCTGAAGCCCACGCCGCCGGTCATGCAGTCCACCACCGTACCCTTGCGGTCTGTCACGTTCGTGCATGCCAGCTCCATCTCGTAGGTTGCGCCCGTGGTGGTTGCGTCGTTGCCGAAAGGCTTGTAGCCGATTTCAACATTCGCGCCGTTCGTCAGTTTCAGCGCGTCACCCGTCCAGCCGTTGCTCTGCCAGTCAAAGCCTTCAAACGCCGTTTGAACGTCGTTATAACGCCATTCCGCAGGACTGCTCTCCGCATTGCTCCTGCCCGCTGCCGTCAGCTTCAGCACCAGTCCCGATGTCGCCTCGCCAAGGTCGATGCCGCTCTCCGTCACGTTCACATTGAACTTGTATTCGGTCGTGCCGCACTTCAGCACCATCGCAACCGCGCCTTTCTCCAGGAAACGGTTCGTGTAGGTCTGCACCGTTCTCGGCACGCTCACCGTCTGCGTCCTTATACCGTCCCTCCACACGCTCATGCCCGCAGGGGTTGCCGTGGGGTCGTAGGCCACGAAGTCGAACATCATCTGCTCATACTGCCCCGTATCGATGGTCGGGGTGAGATGGTCTGCCGTAAAGACGCGCCCGTCCTTGAAAATTATCTTGGTTCCGATATATGGAGCACTGCTGCCGGTCTTCAATATGTCGAAATAGATGCTCTCGCTCTTCAGTGTCAGTTCCTCGCTTGCCTTCATCTCGGCCACCATCTGCACGGTATGCCTGCCGACTGCAAGCCCGGACATGGAGAGCGTGAAACTGCCGTTGGTGGTACCGCTCCTTGTGACGGAAACGGAGTCTTTCTGTATGCCGTCCACATAAAGGGTGACGGTCTTTGTGCCGCTTCCGCTTACGCCATAGGGTATGTCCACGTTCTCGCTCACGCCATAGCCGCCTTTTGCGATACACTCGGCGATATTGAAACCACTGCTCAAGGCAAGGGTCACCGCCTTCACGCTCACATAACTCTGCTTGGTCTGCGTCTTGCCTGTTGTCGGGTCTGTGGTGGTTGCCTTCACATAGATGTCCGTCGTGCCCAAAAGAAGGTATTTAGTCAGGTCCAGCGTATAGGTGCCCTTGCTCACGTCCTGCTGCGTGTCGGAATACATCAGTGTCGCGCCACGTTTCATCTGTATCTCCACGATGGCTTTCTGCCCCGTCGATGCTCCCTTCTCGTCACCGCTGCTGTACTGGTGGTCGTAGAACCATGTGAGTGTGGCCTTGTCGCCTTCCTTGATGACGGACTTGTCAGTCTCTGCCGTCAGCACGATTTTGGTGGTGGAGGTGTCTCCGCCACTGCCGCCTTTTCCTGCCGGTATGTCCAGACCTACGACCTCCGCACCGCTTTTGTTGGTCAGCGTCACACGCACGGTGCTCTCGTCATCGCTAAGTTCGGCACTGCCGCTAAATATGGTGTTGGCTTCGACCTCCGCAAGTTTGGCGGCCACGGCCGCATTCTGCACCGGATTGGTGGAGTTCGTGTTCAGGCTCTCGTCCACCTCTATCTCGTTGATGGTGATGTTTACGTTTCCGGTGTTGTCTATCGCCTGTTTCTTTCCGTTTACAGAAATGCTCTTCACGTTGCCCGCACCGCCGAAGTCCTCCCAGCTCGCCGCCTGTTCCCAACTGTCAAGGCTCGTGCCGATGAACTGCTTGGTCTCCCATTTGCCCTGTGCCGTCTCGTAGGTGATGCAGCGTCCCTTGGCGCGTTTCTTCTCCTCCACGGCAACGATGGCGGTCGCCAATGTGTAGTAACCGCTCTCAGGCGGTATTTCCTCTGTCACGTTACAGGTGTTTCCGCCACTGCCGCCTGTGGCATATTCCTGCCATTTCTCCGCATCATGAAGGTCGTTGTCGGGGTCACCGGTAAACTGCCAGGACTCCCAGCCGTCCGCACTTCTGAATATCATCACGCAGCCGGTGGTGAACACTTTCTCCCCACCGGTGCTCTCGTTGCCGGCAATGGTCTCCAACGCTTCAGACCAGTCACTGAATATGCGGTCGGCATCACCGACAAGGCTGTTCACCAGCACCACCGGGTGGGTGTTGGCCGCTGCGATGGCATCATTCAGCTTTGCCGTGGCTGCATCGGCAAGCATGGCCGAATTGTTGGCCGTGCGTGCAGCACTCGAAGCCACATCTGCTGCGTCTTTGGCCTGCTGTGCCACTGTCACGACCGCTTTCGATGACGCGTCCGCCGTGGCAGCGGCTGCTTTTGCTGTCTTGGCCGCATCTTCCGCAGGTTTCGCAAGCAGGGACACTGGCACACGGACAACTTTCTCTCCCTGCATGGCTGGTAGTGAGTTCACGCTGTCAAGCGAGGTGGCTGTTTCCAGCTCGTCCACGCTCTGACTGTCTGTCTTTATCTGGTTCAGGACTTCCTGAACGACTGTTTTCTTCTCCTCGTCTGTCATATCATTCGTTGTTAGGGTTATTATCCAACTGGTCTTCAAGCCCATCTATGAAATTGGGCAGGCAATACTTGTACGCCGTCTCGCGAATCAAGGCTATTTCATCGCCCGTATATTCCACAAAACCATCGCTCCTATATATCTTCAAGGCAAGGGCATGGGCACGGATACCATTAGCATGCAGATACAGCAAATCGGCAAAACTTTCACGGGCATCACCGATTTGCCGGTTCTTCCTGCAAATTCCGGTATATATGCCAAATTCCTTAAAATTCAATCTTTTCATATCTTTATTCTTTAAGTCCAAAACCATGTACCAAGTACCATAAAGGTAAAACCGCCAGCATTGAAGGTCTCGTCATCACCCGTATAGACGGTAAAAGAGTCAGCAGTTTTTGCGGACACACAAGCGTATATATTCGCTCCTGCATCGTTAAAACCTGTCAGCATCACCTCGTACTTGTCTGCAGAGGAAAATGTACCGCTGGGGAAGTGTACTGTCACATACTTGTCTCCTTTCGAAGGATAGGATATATATAGATTTATATTTTCGTTATCATATATATTCCTGTTCCATCGCTTCTGCCTTACAAGGCTCGGAGTGCCATTGGTAAATTCCACCTTTCCAAGGTACATCGCTTTCAAGTCAAAACCTTCACCGATGCTTTTGAGTGGTCCGGAAGCATCGCCGTAGTTGAACAAACGTCTGTTCAATACAAGCCACCCCTTAAACGTCTCACCTTCTCCAACGCCTATCATTTCAACGGCTTCGTATGCGTTTACTATAAGGGTTGTCAACGGCTCACCATCTTCATAGAAATAAAAACCGGATGGAGCCGTTGCTGCAATTGGTCCGGCCGTCCGTTCGTTATTCCAATGATAGTTCAGGATCATCGCGCGGAATCCGTTAAAATCAGAAGAGAAGGGAACGGTAAATGCCGTGTACCAACCGTCACCGCCTCCCGGTATGATTATATTGTTATTGTTCTGGAGACCGAATGTCGAAACGACTATCGGGCCATCCGCCGAGAGTGCATAATTACCGTCTCTAAATGGGGTACGGATAGCTCCGTTTATTCTTACGTCCCTCAATAATGACTGTCCGATAGTAGCCTTGATTGTCTCAACACTACCATCTTCCAGTATTTTGAAATTATCATTGGCGGTTACAAGTCCCTCCAGCTGTATGTTTGATGCCTTTATCTTCACGCCGTCCTGGCCCGCACCGACAAAGGACTTCAGGTTTCCGTCCCCGTCGATGGCGTACAGGCCAGACACCTTGGAGGTGGTGATAAGCCCTGTCTCCTCCAGCATGTTCTCGTCTTTGTCGAACACGGCAGCGGAAATTTTCACAAGCCGCTCGCTCTGCTCGAACAACGTGCGGTAGCGGTGCGTCAGCGCCTCGTACTTGTCGGTGCTGAGCACCAGCATGTACATGTAGATGTCACCGTCAAATTCCAGAAGGAAGTCGCCCGTGCCGTTCCACAGACCGTTTCCGGTATATTGCACATAGCCGTCGGTCTCCGCGATTTCCTCGCTTATCTCCATGCTGTTGAAGTTGGCGAAGCCTGTCTTGTCCACATTCTCGAAGCGAACCTTCAGCGTGCCGGTCTTGGCACAGCGGTAGAAGAATGTCAGATACACCGGCAGGGCCTCTTTCTGCCCCTCGTCATTGGTCGGGAACGTGGGCACATAGCGCAGGTTCCCATGTTTCTGCAGTATGTACTTGTTGCGTATGCGTACCACCGTGCGCCCCATGTCGGTGACCACGCTTGCGCCGTCACCTTTCTTGGAGAGCACATTGCCGTTGGCCCATATCCACTTGTTGCCGACAAGGAAGAACACGGTCTCGTTCTCGGAGTTCCATTTCTCCAGCCCCGATGTGAACGTGGGGTTGTTCAGGTAGCCTTTCTCGCTCAGGAAGTCGTTCCGCACGCTGTCTATCGCGCTCTGCACCTTCCCCTCCGTTATCTCCAGCTTGGTCTTGATGTCCTCGCCGGTGGAAAGCAGGAACGTGCCGCGCAGATACACGTTGTCGGCATACAGGCCGTTGCCCTTCGGCTAGTTATCCAGTGGAAAGCGGTCGTCCTTGATGTCGTTAAGGTTGCCGAGCCTTGCACGCAGGGCGTGGTCAAAGTTCTTGGCGTTCACCCCGTCCAGCACGTCCACTCTCGGGTGGCCGTCCTCCGAGGCGGAGATGAGGACGAGGTTCTGGCGGTTCGCCGTCTCGGTGTTGCCCATAAGCACACACTCGTCGCCCTCTTCGGGCTGTGCGGTCTCAAACTCGGATTTCTCCACAAGTATGCCACCATTCGCGATGCCGGCCACTTCCACCCAGTAGGCTTTCTGCGACGTGCCGGTGAACACCTGGCAGCGCATCAGGTCGTGCGCCACGAAGGTGTTCTCCTGCTCGAAGGTGATGTGCCAGTAGTCGCCCTGCTCCCGCACCGTCTTTATCTTGCCGTTGGCCGCGCTGACGCAAATCTGTCCGCCCACGCTGCGCACCTTGTTTATCAGCAGTTCAAAGACATTCATCACGCGCCTCACGGTTATCTTGTCAACTATCAGGTGCGACAGCAGGTCCTCGTCAAGGCCGATTTGCCAGCCGTTGCCTGTCATGCCACTGCCGCCATAGTTGGCGCTGCGCAACAGTTCGCGCACCACAAGGGTGAGCAATTCGGCATTGCCCTTGCCATCGATGCGCCCGTTCTCCTCCTGCCCGAACACCACGCCCTGCTCAAAGGTTATCCGTCCCTTCGTGCGGTCGTTGCGTTTCTTGCTGATAAACTCCTGCTGGCTCCGTCTTGCAGAGAACAGGTTGTTGTCAGTCGGCTGCGTATCGTCCCACGAGCGTATGATGTCGGGCAGGGCCACGCCCTCTGTCCTGGACTTGGTATAGTTCTTCAGCTCTCCGATGCTGTCGTTCACCTTGTCAAGCGCGCCTGTTTGCAGGGCGTCGCTGATTTCCAAGTCCATCTGGCTTGGCAGGTTCACCTTGCGCGTTATCTTGGTGATACGGCTCTGCCGGTAGCCGTTTTCCGGGAAATACTTGTCGCTTACAAGCCGGACACGCCTGCCGACATGGAGCACGGCTTTGTTCTCCTCCACCCACACATGGTCGGTCGGGGCCTTATAGACGCTGATGTCCTTCCAGTGCTCGGCATTGTACTTCTCCACGGCATTCAGGAACTCCTCCTCCGCTATCGGGTAGTACTCGTCGGGCATACGCACGTTCCAAAGGATATAGTGGTTCCCTACTTTGGGCACGAGCTTTCCACCAGGCAGTTGGGTGTCATCGTCATACGGCCAGATGGTGATTATCTCGAACTCACGCGTCTTGCTGTCGAAGTTCACCTCGAAATAGTGGTCATCATCGGTACCGAGTCCGGCAAGCTCGCCGTCCTGGAACGAGACGCGCTTGGTCTCACCGGCCAACTCGTATTCGTTGGGATCGAAGTTCAACGTGTCGTCCCTGAAGTAGTAGATGGTGAACGCGTTGCCGTCATCGTCCTTGACATTCTCGCTGCGCACACTGCTCACCTCACCGGTGCGTCTTGGATAGATACCGCTGAACGCGTCCTTCTCGTAGTGGTCATAGATGCCGTACTCATCAGTGTGCAGTTCCACATACTGACGACCGCCGGGCAGCATCAGACGGCTGTGGCCGTATTTCTCCGCGTCGATGTTGCGGGTGCTGCCTATCGGGAACAGGCGCGTGTAGAACTTGTTGGTGTTGCCGGTGTCACGCTCCAGGCTCGTCAGTCCGTTGCCGTAGCCCAGCGTTATCTCCTCTCCGTGCTCACACTTACAGATGTTCATGGTCTGGCCTTCCACCCACCACTCAGAGCTGCCGCCCACTTTCTCGGCTATCTCCTTCAGCGCCTCGTCGCAATACTTGCCCTCGTAGTCGATGACAATGAGGTCGGTGCCGTCCACCTGCCCCACCTTCCAGTCGGTGGTGTGCCCCATGCCGTTATTGATGCATTTCACCACCATCGCCACATGTTCCCTCGGAGTGGCGGTGAGCGTGAACACTGGCTCGGCATTGTTGTCGGTGGTCTCCAGCACGAGGAAACGCTTTATCAGGCTCTCGATGCCGTAAAACTTCACGTCATACGCCCACTCGCCATCGCTCTTCTGGGCAGGGGCGTATTTCTCGGTGAGCCAGTAGCGCTCGCCCTCAAAATCCACATAGTCGTTCACATCGAGGGGTATATGCTCGTAATGGGTGAAAGAGAGCGTCAGCACGTTGTCGCCCTGAACCTCCTTCTGCTGGGTGCTGCCGTCACCGGGCGAGATGTCCGTCCGGGCGGTGCCGTATTTGTCGTATATCGTCAGAACCATATCGGAATGCTGTTAGAATGTCGTTAGATGATGGGTACAGGCTCACGGAACTTCACCTTGAACTTGCCGGCGTTCACGCCTTCCTTCCACAGGTAGGTGAGCGGTGTGAACTTGGGGCTCTCGCTGTATTTCACATGCAGGGTAAGGTCAAGCTGCGTGAATACGATGTCCAGCCAACCACCCTTTCCCTGTTTCAGAAAATTTATGAACGAGAAGTATTTCCGCAGCCAACCCGCCTGAGTCTTGTCGTACAGGGCGAAGTTGAGCGTGATGTCCCTCGGTTCGTTTCTCGGTGTCAGTGTGGCGGTGTATTTCTCGCCCTGCTCCTCACGTATGCTCACGGCGATGTCCTTCTTCGTCTTGCTCGGGGTGAGTATGGCGGTGAGGTTATCCATTCCGCCTCGTTTGTCCTCTACGAGGAACACGCCGTATTCTTTCCAGATGTCGGTGCCGTTCACCAGCACCAGCCCTTCAAGTATCTTGTCCATGTCATTTTACTTTTAGTCCGTCCCTTACTATTTTTCTGATGTCCTCCTTTATCTCGCCAAGATGCCCCGCGCTCGTGCCGGTATTCTCGGCTATCCGTGCCAGATGGCTCTCGGCAAGATTCATGCGGTCGGCCACGGTCTCCAGACGCTCGTCCATGCTTGACCAGTGCTGCAGTCCGCTGGTGAACATGCCCTCCAGCTTTGTACCCTGGTCCTGCGTCATGGCGGTAAAGCCTCCGGACTTCGCGCTCTGGCTGGTACCGCCCGTGTCTTCGTAGCCGGTGACCTTCGCCCACTCGTCCCTACGTTTCAGTCCTTCCGCCACAATCTCGTCATAACGGCGGTTGAAGTCCTCGATGTCCTTTTCCGTCAGCTCGCCGTTCTTGTCGGAGATAAGCTGTGCCCAGTCATCGTACAACTGCTTCAGCTCACCGTTGATGAGGTCTTCCATGGAATAGCTCAGCAGGGCTTTCTGCATGTCTGTGGCGAAGTCCTCGGCAAAGTCCTTGGAGTTTTTCTTCATGTCCATCAGGTTGGAGATGAAGCTGTCCTTCATGCTGTCAAAACTTATCTGGGTTATGGTCTCTCGCCAACTGTCGGTAAGCTCCTCTATCTTTCCAGCCTGGTCCGCATAGTCCTGCAATTTGTCCAGCACATCATTTCCGTAACCGCCCTTGCCGGTGTTCTTGATGTACTCGGCTATATCCACATTGGAGAGGAGCTTCTTCATCTCCTCCGGTGTAAGACTCCAGATGCTGCCGTCGAAGTTCTCCTTCACGTTCTGCCTTATCCATGCCGTCTGGTCATCGGAAAAGCCGTTCCAGTAGTAGTTCCAGCTGTGGTGGTGCTTCCAGTAGCTTGCCTGCGCCTGCGCGATGCCCAGATAGTTGGCGTTGGTCTCCTCCTGGTTGCGCTTGGCCTGCTCGTAGGCATCGGTGGCTTTCTGACCGTAGCTTTTCTCCATCACATCGGTCAGGTCCTCGATGGCGTTCTGCAGGAGTTCGGTGCGCTCGGTCAGGTTCTCAATGGTCTTTTTCACATCCGCCTCATTGCCGTTCAGTCCGAAAAGGTCATCAATGCCGAACCACCCGGCAATGCCGCTGAGCAGTCCCTGCACGATGTTGCCCACGTCCTTGATGACATCGATGATGATTTCGGGCAGTTCCTCCACCACCTTGTTTATCGTGTCGGCAACCTTGTCAAGCAGGTCGTTGATGAAACCTTTCGGGTCATCGCCCAGCGCGTCAAGTATCTGGAGTATGGCACCGACGATGCCGCCTACCTTGCCGCCCAACTCGCCCAACGACTTGCCGATGCCGTCAGAGCCTTTGGAGAGCGAGGTAATGAGTTTGGTGATGCCGTTGGCAAAGCCGTACAGCGAGCCGTCCGACATCTCGTTCAGGTAGCCGGTAAAGTTCTTGATGCCCTGCGCCGCCGCGTTGGTGTTGTCGGTGAGGTTTTTCCTTGCCTTGTCGCTGGCCTCCTGCGCCTCGTTCTGCGACGCTGCCGTCATATTGACCTTTCCCTGCGCTATGTCCACCGCTTTCTGTGCGATTTCCTTTGAGGCATCATCGGTCGCATCGGCAAGGTCTTTCTGCGCCTGTTCCAAATCGGCCACGGCCTGCGTGTGGGCATCGGTCTTATCACGGAGCGTGCGCACGCTGTCCTGGTAGGTCTTCACGTTCTCGGCGATTGTGCCCCATATCTTGAAGTTGAAGGCACTGCTGCTGTTGCCGCCGGTCTCGTCCTTCAGCTTCGCCTGCAGGTCGGTATAGACTTTCTTGTTTTCCGCCGAGAGTTTCTTGAACTCGGAGGTCTGCATGTACTCCTCTATCTTGGCGAGGGTATCTTTCGCCACGTCTTTGAGCACGTTGCCGACGCCCTCGAAGGTGGTACTCCAGTCTATGTTCAAGGCAAGGTTCTGGGCATTGGTCTGGCTGACGGCAGCGTCACGCTCCTTTTCGAGCTTGCGGACTTGCCACCGCTTCTCCTCAGCCGTGCCGTCGCCCTCGTTCACCTCGCGTATCTTCTCGGCGTATTCCTTGGCGATGGCGTATTTCTGCTCCTGGAGTGTGCCATACTCGCGCAGGTAGTCCACCATGGCCTGGAGTTCGTTCTTCAGGGATTCCTTGTCGATTTCCTCCAGCCCCTTGCGCTGTTCCTCCTGTGCCAGCCGTAGCCGTTCCTCAAGGGCTTTGCCCTGCTCCTCCGTGAGATTTCCACCCTGCGCATCGCGCCACTTGGCCTCCTGCGCCTTTATCTCGGCTTCCTCTTTCTGGTAGTTGAACTTTATCTGCCGGATTCGCTTGGCACTGCCATCTGCCATCTGGTCGATGCTTTCCTGCTCGTTCTCCTGACGGAGCCGCGCAAGTTTCTCGGCTCGTTTCTGTTCGGCAGCTTTCTCACGCTCCAACTCTTTCTGCCTGTCCTTGTCACCGTTTCCACCGGTCGGTTTGTGTTCGGGCTTGGAATGGCCACCGATATTGCTGTTCTTGCCTATCTCGCCCATTTCCTTGGTCAGGTCCTCTGCCTGTTTGAGCAGGTCGTCACGGAGTTTCTCGGCATCGGCGATGGCCTGTTCCTTGTTCTTTTCATTTTCCTCCCTGATGATGGCCGACGCGTCTATCTGACCGTTGGTCTCGCTCTGCGAAAAATAGAGGAGAGACTTCTTGAACCACCCCATGGAGCCATCGACATCATCGGCATCGGTCGCCTTCAGCTTGTTCACCTTGTCATCGGCTTCCACTGCCTTGTTGACCAGTGCCTGTGCCTTGGTCTGCAGGAAGAGCATCTGGATATAGTCAGCCGCTTTCTGCGTGAGGACATCGTACCACTCGGCAACGGTGTCGTAGTAACCGAAAGCCTCGCCGTACTTGCGGTTCAGTTCTTCGGTCTTCTTCTTTTCCTCCTCCTTACTGCCGGTGAACTCCTTCAGCTCGCGAATGGTGTTGTTTATCTCGAAACGGGTCTTTATCATCTGGGCTCTGCCCTCGCTCTCCACCTCAATGAGTTCCTGCGCTTTCTGCCGTGCCTCTTCCTGCGTGTCGCTGTATTTGTTGAACAGGACAATCAGACCGGTAATGACGGCAGACAAGCCCAGCGTGAGGGTCGCCATGAGTGCAGATGCCGCCGCAGTGGAAATGCCGAGTGCCGCCGCCAATCTGGTATTGGCAGCCGTCAGCAGGTTCTTCATCTTCACCACCGTCACCAGACGGAACGCGGAGTCTTTGTTCAGGGTGTTGAACACCTGCTGCAGACCCATCGTGACGGCCATGACGGACTGCACCCGCGCCTGTATCTTGGCGAGGTTCTCGTTCTCGGAGGCGAACAGCGACACGGCACCGGTAGCGGCGGTGAACATGCCGGACAGACCGCTGATGCCGGACATGAAACCCTGCAGGTTGGCATCATCGTTGGAGAGTATCTTGGTCTGGGTATGAAGGTCGGCAATGGTGTCGGACAGCAGAGCTGCCTTCTCCGCCATCTCGCGGTACTCTTCCGTGTCCTGCTTCCCCTCCAGTCGCATCTTGGCCATCGCGTTCTGCAACTCGCGCAACTGCATGGCCAGACGTTTGTTGCTCTCCCGGTTTTCCTCCTGCTCGCGTGTGAGGCTGGAGAGTATCAGCTTCTCTTCCTCCAGCGCTTTCTTGGCGGCGTTGAGTTCGGCAAGGGCTGCGGACTGGGCGTTGCCGGGGGCTGCGTTCTTGTAGGCTTTCTCCAGTTCCTTGATACAGGACGTGGTGTACTTCACCAGGTCCTTGCTCTCGGCGATACGCTCGGCAAGGGTCTTCTGCGCCACAGCCGCCATGGTGCTGGACTCGGAGAGCTTGCCATGCTCCTTCTCCAAGTCGGACACGGCCTTTTCCGCCTGGCGGTGCTGTTTCTCCAGATAGACGAGTGTGTTCCGCTCCTCGTCCAGCACCTTACGGCAAGCCATGACATCGGCGGCAAGTTCCTTCTGGGCGGTACAGGGTTTCATGCCTGCAAGCTGCCGCTCCATACGGCCGAGGTCCGCGGACACTCCGTCAATGACCTTGTGCTGCTCGGCTATCTTGGCGTTCACCAGCTCGGCCGCTTTCTTGGCATTGTCGATGAGGGTGTCGATATGCGCGTTGGCATTGTCGATACCGTCACTCAGTTTGTCCTTCATCAGGAACTCTATCTCTACTGGCTTGCTCATGCTTTCAATTCAGTTTACTTTGAAAAAATCCTGCGATGTCCTCGGCTTCCTCCTCGGCGGTCTTGCCGCTGTCGTGTCTGCCGGCTTTCTTCTTGATGTAACGTGGGGCGTCGCACAGCATCATGATGAGGGTCTGGTAGTTCACGCCGTGGAGTATGTAGTCCACGCTCCAGCCTGTCGCGCTGGCTATCTGCCACACGAATCCGAAAGGGCTATGGGAACCTTCATACTCGGTTCTTAACTCCCCCTCTTTTCTTGGCTCAGTCTCAGCTTCATCGGATTCGTCCGTTCCGCGGATCTGATAATACTCATAAAAGGGTCTGTGCCCATCAGACGCTCGAACTGCTCGGTGGCGGCCACCTGATACCGGTACGCCACGAAGTTGCGCACGAGCCATGCGGTCAGCCCCACAAACAGATGGCGGGATATATACCCCCTGCACACGGTGTAGGCGATGATGCGCGACAGGCGCTTGCCGTGTCTGGCCATGAAACGCATCTGCTCCAGCTTGGGCAGTGTCCGCACCTCCTCTGCCGTGGTGTCCATCTCCAGATACTGCCGCCCGATTTCTATCTGTCCTGCCAATGTGGGGCGCTTCATGGTGATGCGCACCTTCAGGGGTTTCTTGCGGAACGGCAGCCGTATGTCCTTAAACGGCACGGAGACACCCCTGTCAAGGAGTGCCTCCGCCGCTTCTTTTTCGATTGCTCGGTTCATGCGCTACTCCCCTGGTTTGGTATCGGCCACATCATAGGGAGCACTGCCGTCATCAGGCGCGTTCACCGTCAACTGGCACTCTATCTTGGAGACTTCGGTCAGGGTGAGCTTGCCTCCGAGGTTGGCCATAAGGGTGGCACTCGGTATCGTCACTGTCTGCCCGCTCTTCAGCTGAATCTCACACTTGTCTCGGAGTTCCACAAGGTCGGTCGGGGCTTTCCAACCGGTATAGGCTCCTTGCGTGCCGACAAGCGTACCGCCAAGGGCGAGCTGGAGGTTCTCGTAGTCCAGCTGTATGAGGTTGAACGTGGGGGCTATCGTGCCGTTCTTCGTGACGAGGGTCAGCACGGGGGCTCCGGGCACCTGCTCGGCTTCCACATCCACTTTCTCGGGCTTGGCTCCGCCCCAGTCCCAACTGCCTTTCTCTATATAGCCGACGGTCTTGTCTCCAAACTTTACGACACCTATGCCGTACATGAATTTCTTACTTTCTGCCATATTCTTTTTGTTGTGATTGTTAATACTATGCCGGTCGCCACTCCGACGATAAAGGCGATGAGAAGCGTCTTCCACGGATTGGAACTGCGTTCCTTTTCCGTTTTGGCTTCATTCTTCTGCTGTTCCAGCGCGTTCTTGTAGCTTGCCATCTGCCGCTCGTAGTATTCGCACTGGCGCTGCAGGCTGTCGCAAGTGGCATACACCACGATGATGCCACCTTTGTTCTGTACGGTTGCGCTGGCTCGTCCGTTTTTGGCCCGGTACTCTGCCTTTTCGGGCAGGTTAGTCAGTTCCGCCAGAGGTATCTCCAGCTTGGCTTC
>UMFT01054784.1_pt1 | contig 17050 bp, 19 predicted proteins | sample 1965081 | NCBI WGS metagenome assembly UMFT01 (sample SAMEA4836053, study PRJEB28245) | human gut metagenome | biome: gut microbiome; material: fecal sample | place: Denmark | collected 2008
GCACCTCCAAAAGTGTCTAACTTTTGGGGTGCATATCAAAACCGCTCAAAATGTGTTATAGTTAAGTTACCACACCAAACTACAAAAAGAGAGATTTCCTTATATGAATACTATAACACAAGATATGAAGTTTAGGCAAACATTAATTGAATATTCTTTAAAATATGGCGTTACTAAAGCTGCCATACGCTACAAAACCAATCGACAATATGTTTACCGCTGGAGAAAGCGTTATGACGGCACAATACACTCCTTAGCGGATAAATCACACAAACCGCACAGTCACCCAAATCAACACACTGAAAGTGAGTTAAAACTCATATCCGATATGCGCCGCCGTAACTCCAACGATGGATTGGTTGTATTTTGGGTTAAGCTCAGACAACGCAAATATTCTCGTTACAGGTATGTGGAGGCTTTTGAGGAACACAGCAGTTATTCTTCGGCTATATTTTTGGAGCATATGTTAAAAGCTTTTAAATTCCCTGTCGAATGTGTGCAGACAGACAATGGAGCAGAATTTACAAAGCGGTTATGTCCGGGGAAAGCTACACCTACAATGTTTGAAAATCAATTAAAGAAGCATGGAATTGAACATAAGTTAATTCGTCCTTATACACCAAGACATAACGGCAAAGTTGAACGTTCTCATCGTAAGGATAACGAATATTTCTATGTCCGCACCCCCTACTCGAATAATTAATATTGATAATTTTATATTCCCACAACCTTGCCACAATACAATAATAAACATTACACAATGTAATACACGTTATAACATAAAAAATACAAATAAATCTACAAAATCATACGTTTTACAAACAAATTTAATATATAAGACACTGTCTTCAAATCTCAAAGAGATAAGTTTTACGACATATCAAAAATACCGCAGTCTTACGACTACGGTATTTTTTTATTGTCTATATACTAAAACCAATACGGATCCCAGTCGCTTGTCAGACGTGTAAGTGCCTCCATATAGAAATAATCTCCCCATGTATTACACTCATCAACACCGCCGTTATTACATGTATTATGCGGTGTTTTCTTTGCGTATGTACCGTGAAGTAAAAGTCCGTTAGACTCTTTACTGTCTTTAACGGCACAATTATCAATAATTGCTTTAAGCAATCTTTTAGCCGTCTGTGTATAATATTCAGCCTCATCTTTATCAAGATATTTAGCCATTTCAAGCATACCGCATACCGCTATAACACCTGATGAAGAATCACGCGGTTCATCACTGCCGGTATCAAAATCAAAATCCCAATAAGGCACTAAATCCTTCGGCAAATGTTCCATAAAGTATTTTGTTACACGTTTAAATATATCCAAATATTCTTTATTTCCTGTTTTAGAATACGCAACCGCACTGCCGTATATTCCCCAAGCCTGACCTCTCGACCAAGCCGAGCCGTCACGATTACCCTGACAAGTAACGCCTTTTGTAGGTTTACCTGTTTCCATATCAAAGAAATATGTATGATATGTCGAATTATCGTCACGCACGATATTTTCCATCGCTGTTTTTATATGTGCCTGTGCTTTTTCTTCATACTTTTTATCACCTGTCACCTTGCTCGCCCAGAAAAGCAACGGCATATTCATAAGGCAATCTATTATAAGTCTGTAATTGTCCTTATCGCCTATTTTGCCCCACGCCTGAAAGAACTGACCTTTTTCGTGAAAACGTTTCATCAAATTATCCGCCGCCAAAAGTGCCGCACGTTTACCCACTTCACTGCCTGTAAGCTTATATGCCGCAACGCAAGACGGGCTGTACAAAAAGCCCATATCGTGATGGTCGGTATTAATATGATGTTCTATTCTGTAAAGGAAGTTGTCCACTTGACAAAGTGCCGCTTCCTTTAATTTATCGTCTTTGTTACTCTCATAAGCAAGCCACAATTCACCGGTCCAAAAACCCTCTGTCCAGTCTGTATTTTCTGTTTGCCTGTAAAAATTATTTTCACTGTTTGCACCCGGAAAACAGTCAAAAAACTCGTCAACATTATGTTCAATAAGCGAAACCGCCTTATTGTGTGCATCACGAATTTCTTTATCATCAGCCACCGGATAGCCTTGTAATTCTTCCATAGTTATCATACTTAAAATCACACTCCTTATATAATAATTATACCAACACGGCCAAGTTATTTCAATAGCAATAATTTAATGTCAATAAATTGAATGTATAACAATAGGCAAGCCTAAAATATAGGCTTGCCTATTCAGTCTACCTCTTTAATTATCCTTTAACTCCCGAAGATGTAGCGTTTTCAATAAAGAATCTCTGACAGAACAGGAATACTACAATTATCGGCAGCAATACAAGTGTAGCCGCCGCCATTTGTGAACCGTAATCCTGAACTTGTCCGGCTGAAAACAACTTAATACCTACAGAAAGCATTTGTTTGTTTATATCCGATATCGGCAATGACGGTACATTCTACGGTTCATCAAAGGCAACAGACGTTACAATGCCGGCACAAATCACAAGTAAAGCAGACAGCTTTACAGTTTATAAAGACTTCCGTCTTTCTGTTCCGGGTGAAGAAACAGTAAAATTGAGCAAAACTTTTGACGACAACGGTATGAACGTAACAGTTAAGAACAATTCTTCGGACAGCTTAACTATAAAGGTTACAGTCGGCGTATACAACGACAATGATACTCTTAACACGGCTAAACTTCAAACCGTTACACTTGATTCAAAAGCAGAACAAACAATTTCATTTGCAGGTATCACCTCCGACAAATCAGTTTCAATATTTGCATGGGACAAGGATATGACACCACTTATAAATGTAGTGCAATAACACAAAAAATACACCTATCATTCGATAGGTGTATTTTTCATTTGTTTTTCAATCCAAGCCATAAGCAAATTCACTATTTTTTCTTGTTGGGCAGGAGTAAGTTCAACATTTTTCGGTATTCTGTACCACTTGTTAAGGCAACCGCGGCAGCAGCACGCCGTTGCGTGCTGTGCGATAAACACAGGATGTCCGCGCATGGGTGTTTGCTTGCCGTCATTTGCAATAAATGACGGTGCAAGTCTGTCACGCACAAAGTCGCGTGCGTGTGAACGCACAGTATCCATACCTTTATTTTTTACATACTCCCTATCCTTTTCTTTCAGCTTAAAACTACTTCTGAACTTTGACTTTTCCAACTTTAAAAGTGCCTGTTCAATCGTCTGCATAAAATCACTGTCTTTCATATCTTCCGTATGTACAGGTTATATCGGCAATTTTCTTTGCGAGTTTGTCAGTCAAATCATTCTTACCCATTCTCCACTGCCAGTTGCCGCCGAGTACAGACGGTGTATTCATTCTTGCCTCACTGCCGAGTTCAAGATAATCCTGCATTTGAATTATCGCCGTATCGCTCACACTTGCCATAGCGGTTTTAATGAGTTTCCAAACAATATCATCCTCCGAATCAATGTACTTTTTACAAAATTCAAGTGTATCTTCGTCAAGCTCATCAATCCAACCAAGCACTGTATTATTATCATGCGTGCCGACATAGACAACACTGTTTGAATTATATGTATACGGCAAATAATTACTTTCTTCACGCGGATCAAATGCAAATTCAAGCACTTTCATACCCGGAAAACCCGAATCCCTCAACAGCTTATGCACGTCCTCCGTCAAAAATCCCAAATCCTCCGCTATAATCGGCAAATCGCCCAATTCATTTTTAACGGCATTGAACAATTCAATTCCCGGACCTTTCAGCCACTGACCGTTTTCGGCGGTTTTATCACCGTAAGGAATCGAATAATACCCCTCAAATCCTCTGAAATGGTCGATACGTACAACATCATACAATGACGTTGCACTCTTTATTCTGTCTATCCACCAATTAAAGCCGCATTCTCTGTGCCTGTCCCAATTATACAGCGGATTTCCCCAAAGCTGACCTGTCGGAGAAAATGCGTCCGGCGGACAACCTGCAACAGCTTTCGGCACAAGATTTTCGTCAAGTTCAAATAAATCGGGATATACCCACACTTCCGCACTGTCAAGCGCAACGTAAATCGGAATATCGCCGATTATCGACACACCGTTGTCATTGGCATACTTTTTAAGTTTGTTCCACTGTTCAAAAAATTTAAACTGCACAAACTCCCAAAACATAACGTCATCTTCATGCGACGACTTAAATTCCCATAACGAATGAGAATCACGTTTTCTTAGTCCGTCCTCCCATTCAAGCCAAGACTTGCCGTCATTTTCATTCTTTATGCTCATAAACAACGCATAGTTTGAAATCCATCTTTCGTTTTTCTGCAAGAAGTCGTAAAATTCCGACAAATCACCTTTTTTAAATTCTTCAAAAGCAATTTTCAAAACCTTAAAACGATTTTCATAAATTGTTTCGTAGTCAACATTTTTTCTGTCTTTGCCCCAATCAAGCTTTGAATAGTCCGATTTTTTCAAAAGACCTTCTTCGTGCAAAATATCCATATCTATAAAATACGGATTGCCTGCATTCGTTGAGAACGACTGATACGGCGAATCGCCGTAACTTGTCGGACCAATCGGCAGAATCTGCCAACACTTTTGTTTTGCACTCTTTAAAAAATCCACAAATTTATATGCCTCTTTGCCCATTGTACCGATACCGTAATCAGACGGCAATGATGATATGTGCATTAAAATACCGCTTTTTCTCATTTCTTCTACCTCCCGACAAGTTGTAAAATTACATGCGGATTTTCCGCAATATAGTCTGCACCGGCTTGTACCAATTCATTTCTTGTTCTGAATCCCCAAAGTACTCCGACCGACGTCATTTCGGCATTTTTCGCTGTAAATATATCAACATTGGTGTCACCCAAGAACAGACACTCTGACGGCTTTACACCGAGTTTTTTCGCTATTTCAAGTGCCGTAAAAGGATTGGGTTTTGTCGGCATACCGTCAATAACTCCATGCACCGCGTCAAAATAATTTTCACCGAAAATATTATCGGTAACAAAATGCACGACATTATCCGGTTTATTTGAGCATACCGCAATTTTTATGCCGTTCTCTTTCAGTTCTTCAAGCAATTCTCTTATTCCGTCATACGCATCCGTATCATAAAGATAATCATTTTCATAATTTTCGTCATACACATCACGCACTTTTTCAAACATTTCCGCATTATCCTTGCCGTAAACTCCGAGCATTCTGTGAATAAGTTTATCTCTGCCGTCACCGACATATATTTTATAATCCTCTACCGGAATTTCAGGCAAATCGAATGCCGCAAGTGCAATATTGCCAAAATGTGCAATAGCATTTATCGTATTTGTAAGCGTACCGTCAAGGTCAAATATACACGCTTTAATATTACTCATAAAATCACCTCATTAGGTTAATTATATATCTTGAAAACTATTATGTCAATGTGAATAGATTATGAATTTTTCTTGATATGCTTGATTTTTAAAAAACACTGTGATAGTATATCATTAAAGCTTCTACAAAATTGTTTTTTGAAGAAAGGATATGTAAATATGAAAAAAAGTTTAATCGTTATTGCCGCATTAATTCTTGCAATGTCAGTTGCGGGCTGCGGTAAAAAGACAGAAAATACAAATACGACACCTCAGCAGACTGCGCAGGCAGATGCGTCGGGTGCATATGAAAACGGCAGTGCAACAGAAACTCTTGACGGTCAGGACTATTCAAAAAATGTCGATATGGCGGCAGTTGAAGGTACAGAGGCAAAATCAGATACAAAAGCGGACAGCTATTCGGGCGAAGTAAGCAACAACGATATTTCTATCGAGGAAGCAAAACTTATCAATTATGATGACAGCGACGTTGTTGTTGTGTCATTTGAATTTACAAACAAAACCGATTCAGACCAATCATTCAGCGGAGTATATGACGTCATCGCCGAACAAAACGGTTCTTCATTAGCTCCTGCAACAGTAATCGGCGTGGACGGTGTGGAACTTCTTACACTTTCACAAAATATCGCTCCGGGTGAAACAATTACTGTTCAAAAAGCGTACAAGCTTGACAGTAAGTCGTCACCGCTTGAAATAACAGTTCAGCCGTTTTCTTCAGACGACGAATCATTCGTTACAAAGACATTTAATTTCTAAAACAAATAAAAATATCTCTGCACAATGCAGAGATATTTTTTTATTATGCTTTAACAACCACATTTTTACCGTTAATTTTGCCTCTGTACAGCAATTTATCGGCACTTTTAAGAAGAACATCATCGACTTTACCGCTATCACGTTCGATAATTCCGAACGTCATCGTAACGGAAATATTGTTATTTTCATAAACAAATTTTTTATTTTCGATAGTTTTTCTTAAGTTTTCAACTTTTACAAATGCACTGTCAATATCATCATTACAGAACATAAACACAAATTCTTCACCGCCCCACCTACATATATCAACATTCTCCAAGCCGAGCGATTTTCTCATAATCTCCGAAATATTCTGCAGTACATAGTCACCGCATAAATGACCGTATATATCGTTTATTTTTTTGAAATCATCAATATCACCGATACAAATGACCACAGATTTATTGTCCTCGCTGTCCTTAATTCGTTCCATAAACATTCTTCGGCTTTGCAAGCCTGTAAGTTGGTCGTAATTTGCAAGATTGTTAAGAGTCTTGTTTTCATCAACGAGCTTTCTATGGGTTACAGTTGCCGATACGTCCGATATGTACGCACCTATCAATATAATTCCGACTGCCAAAACGGTATTGTATATAGTAACAGAAACAATCTGCACTTCCGCCTCCGAATAAACATGACGGCAATGCAACGTCAAACCTATATACAACATTACCTCACATATCGAAAATATATATGTTACACTCCGATGTTTAAACGGATTAAAATACACAAATGTTGCCATAGCAATCAAATACAAGGCAAAATCCAACGAATATCCGCCATTTAGAACCGTCACCGTAACAAACGCCGATACTTCCAAATGCACCAGTACAATACAAACACGATAATACCCTTTCAGTACAACAAACAGCATTAATATATAAAATATCACACTGCCGATGTTGTACATAAGCGGTATCTGCATTGAAAAATGCTTAAATATAAATAGAAACGAAATATGGAATATTTCACATAAGACAATAATCTGTGTGTAAACACTTTTAACATTGTCTTTAATTTTCATAATATATCTCCCTATTCTCTATGACTACATTATACACTTTTCTTTCGACAAAAACAAGATTAATTTAGAATTATTTTTCATTTTTTGCATAAAAAAAGTGACAGATTGAAAATCTGTCACAATGTACTCCAAATTAAAGAGCAGCCTTAGCTGTTTCAACAAGCTTTGCGAATGCAACGCTGTCAGCGATAGCGATTTCAGAAAGCATCTTTCTGTTCATTTCGATACCTGACTTCTTAAGACCGTTCATAAATGTTGAATAGTTCATACCGTTTTGCTTACAAGCAGCAGAGATTCTTGTAATCCAAAGACGACGGAAATCTCTCTTTCTTCTTTTTCTGCCTACATAAGCATTTTGCATTGAACGCATAACAGCTTGGTTAGCAATTCTGAATTGCTTGCTTTCAGCACCTCTGAAGCCCTTAGCAAGCTTTAATATCTTCTTATGTCTTTTTCTTGTATTTAATGCACCTTTTACTCTTGCCATTAGTTTCTACCTCTCTTTCGAATTATTTGTAAGGAATAAGCTTTTTAATAACTGCTGCGTTAGCTTTTGAGCAGTAAGCTTGCTTTCTTAGATGTCTTTTTCTCTTAGTTGTCTTTTTGTTCAAAATGTGTCTTCTGAACGCCTTGTTCATCTTAACCTTACCATTCTTAGTTACGTTGAATCTCTTAGCGGCGCCTCTGTGAGTCTTTATCTTAGTCTTAGCCATAATGCACACTCCTTCCGAATTAAATAATATTATGACAAGGGAGCAAGAAACATTGTCATATTTCTGCCCTCAAGCTTAGCCGGTTTTTCAACAGTTCCGGCTTCTTTAGCCTGTTCTGCAAATCTTTCAAGCAAGGTATAACCAATCTGTGAATGACTTACCTCTCGACCTCTGAAACGAACTATAACCTTTACCTTATCGCCCTTTTTAAGGAACTTTATTGCATGATTACACTTCGTATTGAAATCATTTGTATCGATAGACGGTGAAAGCTGAACCTCTTTGATGTTAATAACCTTTTGGTTCTTTCTGTTTTCTTTTTCACGCTTATTAAGCTCAAACTTGTACTTTCCGTAGTCCATAATCTTGCATACCGGCGGCTTTGCCTGCGGAGCAATCTTAACCAAATCCATTCCCTTTTCATACGCAATATCCTGTGCTTCTTTTGCACTCATTACGCCAAGCTGTTCGCCATCAGCTGAAACAACTCGAATTTCGTTATCACGAATTTGTTCGTTAATCTGCAAATCATTCTTACTAATTGTTAATCCCTCCTTAAAACATAAACAAAAAACGGCTGCAAAACGCACCCGCACAATACACCGATACCTAAAGTATCTGTATATTTACCGCAAAGCCTTCGCCGTACGGTGAGAACGGATTGTTCTGCTTGTTTTCTTTTCTGAAGTATTATATCAGATTATTTATTCCCTGTCAAGCATTTTTATTAAATATTTTCAAAAAAGGTTGCCGGCATTAGCCGACAACCCTTTTATATTATACATCTGCTGTTTTAACCGATTCAAATTCTTCTATAACTTCCTTTGACGGAGCTTTTGTGGCAAGTGACACTATAAAGATAAGTGCAAGCGATACAATAAATCCAGGAATAATTTCATATACGGTAAATATACCCGGAAGATTATCCGCACCCCATATAGCAGTCGGAACATATGCCCACAAAAGTGCTACCGCACCGCCGGATATAACACCTGACAATGCACCGTATTCATTACAGCGTTTCCAGAACAGGCTGCAAAGAATAACCGGACCGAATGCCGCACCGAAACCCGCCCATGCGTGAGCAACGATTTCAAACACCGATGAATTAGGGTCAAGTGCAAGCAAGCAAGCTATAATTGCAACAACCACAATCGTGATACGGCTTACGTTAAGCAATGTCTTTTCCGAAGCATTCTTGTTGAAAAGCGTGTTGTATATATCCGATGAGAATGATGATGACGCAACAAGAAGCTGTGAATCGGCTGTTGACATAATAGCCGCAAGTACAGCCGAAAGCAACAATCCCGCAATAACTGTCGGGAACATATTCTGTACAAGTACCATAAATACTTTCTGTGTATTTGCGCCCTCAAGCATACCGTTTGCATTCAAAATGCTAAGTGATGAAGGGTCTGTAATCTGACCTGTTTTGAACATATATTGAATATACGGCGATGCCAATATACCAACCAATACAGCCATAGCAAGACTTACAATAACCCAAACCATAGCAATTCTTCTTGCAGGCTTAATATCCTTTGATGACTTTATGGCCATAAATCTTGTAAGGATATGCGGCTGACCGAAATATCCAAGTCCCCACGCAATAGCACTGACTATACCCATTGCACCGAAACCTTCCGATACACCAAGTGTAATTTTACCGATTTCCGACCATTCAAATGTATTTGAAGTAAGACCTTTATACATAAAGCAAGGTACAACGATTATTGCGGCAAACATAAGCAATCCCTGAAACAAGTCTGTCCAACAAACCGCTTTAAATCCGCCAAGGAATGTATATGCCGTTACAACGACAACGCTCAAAATAAGTGCAGGTATATATCCGATACCGAATACATAGTCAAACAAATTAGCACCTGCCGCAAACATTGACGATGTATAAACCGTAAAGAATATCAAAATAAACAACGCCGAGAATATACGAAGTACGTTTGATTTTGAATGAAATCTGTTTTGCAGAAAGTCGGGAATTGTGATTGAATTGCCTGCAATCTGTGTATATTTTCTAAGCGGTTTTGCAACGATTAACCAGTTAAAATATGTACCGAGTGCAAGACCTATTGCAGTCCATATTGCGTTTGTAGCACCCGAACCCAACAAATATGCAGTACCCGGAAGTCCCATCAACAGCCAACCGCTCATATCCGAAGCCTGCGCACTTAGTGACGTTACCCAAACATTCATACCGCGTCCGCCAAGTACATAATCGGAATGTGTTGAATTTTTTTTGTAGAAAACAAATCCGACCATTACCATAGCGATAAGATACAGAAGTAATACAATACCCTGTATTATACTTTGTGATGTCATATTAATACCTCTCTTTTTTTAAATATACTACTCATTATATCAAAAAAGGATAAAGTTTGCAATATTAAATATACATCAATAATTAATTTTAGCGAAATTTGCTTTTTTAATAATGCGATTTATGATAATGAAGTAAGCAATCATAAGCCAAATTGTCGCCCCAAACCACGCAACAGGTGACGCAATACATACCGCCGCAAACTTCAAATATGACACAAGCACAAATGCAACAAGCGAACGCATAACCAGTTCCCAAACACCGCCGAAAAACGCAATCATACTACTGCCTATACCTTGCAGAGCATTTCTGTAAACGAACAGTAAACCGAGTATCACATAGAATACACCGTTTAGAACAAGGTATTCTTTTGAAAGCGACATAACTTCATTCTGACCGTTGCCGACAAACAATGCAACAAGCGGTTTTGCGAACATAATAACAACAAATCCGCCTACAATACCGCAAACCGTTGCGATAATCGCCGCACCCGTCACACCTTTTTTAATTCTTTCAAGCTCTCTTGCACCGTAGTTTTGTGCGGTGTATGTCGCAACCGCAACGCCCAATGACGCAAGCGGCTGTGTTGCAAATTGGTCTATTTTCGAGCCGGCTGTAAATGCCGCAACGGCAGTTGAACCGAGCGAATTAAGTGCCGATTGGATTACCATTGTACCGATTGCGGTTATCGAAAACTGAAACGCCATAGGCAAGCCGACTTCAAGGTGTTGCCAAGCAAATTTCCAAGAGAATTTCCAATCGTGCTTTGTAAGTCTTAAAATCGGGAATTTTTTCAAACTGTATACAAAGCACAATATACCCGAAATAAATTGTGCGATAACAGTCGCCCACCCCGCACCGGCAACACCCATTTTAAATGTAAGAATAAACACAAAGTCAAGTATAATATTGATAATACTTGCGATTATCAGGAATACAAGCGGTGTTTTACTGTCGCCGAGCGAACGGAGTATACTTGAAAACAAGTTGAAAAATACCGCTGCCGCAATACCTTCAAAAATTACTATTATGTAGTTGTACGAATCGTCTATAATGTCGGACGGAGTTTTCATAATCTCCAAAAGCGGTCTTGCCGCCAATACGCTTATCGCCGTCATAACAATCGTTACGGCTATACCTAAAATAATACTTGTCGCAACGGAACGCCTTACGCCGTTTTCACTGCCTGCACCGAATCTCTGCGCGGTTATAACAGCAAAACCGCTCGTCACACCTTGCACAAATCCCACAATCAAAAATGAGATTGAACCTGTCGCACCAACCGCCGCAAGTGCCTCAACACTTATAGTTCTTCCGACAATAATCGTATCTGCCATATTATAGAACTGCTGAAATATATTACCTATAAGAAGCGGTACCATAAAGCTTAATATCAACTTTATCGGACTGCCCTTAGTCATATCGTTAGTCATATGTAATCTCCTCTCTTTGTTTAATGCCTGAACTATTATAGCACAATGTTTTTATTTTTCAATACTTTTTTCAAAAATTATCAAATAATCGCAAAAGTTATAAAAAGCCAAAAATTTTTCTTGTTTTAATTGTGATTTTGTGGTACAATCGAATGGTTGTTTTTTTGAGGAGGGTAATATTATGAATAAAAAATTATTAACAAAAACACCTGTCGTCTGCGGACTTGCGATTATATGCTGTCTGCTTTGGGGAAGTGCTTTTCCTTGTATTAAAATAGGTTATCAGATGTTTAACATTCCGTCCGGTGCGGTCGGCTCACAATTTCTTTTTGCCGGTATTCGTTTCACACTTGCCGGTATACTTACAATTCTTTTTGGAAGTATTTTAAGCAAAAAAATACTTGTACCGAAAAAAGAATCACTTTTTTCTGTTTTTAAACTTTCTATGGTGCAAACAGTTTTGCAGTATGTGTTTTTCTACATAGGCTTGGCGAATACATCAGGCGTAAAATCTTCTATTATAAATGCCGCAAACGTATTTCTTTCAATATTATTCGCAGTATTTATATTCAAGTACGAAAAAATGACGGTTTTAAAAGTTTTGGGATGTGTTGTAGGATTTTTAGGAGTTGTTGTAATTAACCTTGCGAACGGCGGTTTTGATATGAGTATAAAACTTTCCGGTGAAGGTGCTATATTGCTTTCAGCGGCAGCTTATGCACTTTCATCGGGTATGATTAAAAAATATTCTAAAGATGAAAATCCTGTTGTTCTTAGCGGTTATCAGTTCTTTTTAGGCGGTATTATTCTTGTCGTTGTCGGAATAGCAACAGGCGGTAAGATTTCCGGATTTACTCTTGCATCTATCGCACTTCTTATATATATGGCGATGATTTCAGCCGTAGCATATACTTTGTGGGGAATATTGCTTAAATATAACCCTGTCGGTAAAGTTGCCGTTTTCGGTTTTACAAATCCGATTTTCGGCGTTATCCTTTCGGCTGTTTTTCTCAGCGAGAAAAATCAGGCTTTCGGTGTTCAGGGTCTTGTAGCACTTGTCCTTGTTTCAGTCGGTATATTTATGGTTAATAAATCTAAAAATTAGTTATTCTTCGGGCGGTTATTCACCGCCCGTTTTTTGTTTGCTTGCCCCTTAGCCGACTTTGCCACCGACTCTGTAAGGCGGTAATCTGCCACTTATCTCCTATTTTCTGTAATTACTATTTTGTATAGGACGGCATCCCGACGTCCCCACTCACACGCTCCGTGGGGAGCGTGACTTAATGAATATATCAGAAACGAATGTTGCGGTAATTTCAACTCACACGCTCCGTGGGGAGCGTGACTTAATCGAACTGACCGCCATTCCGGCAGATGAGCATTTCAACTCACACGCTCCGTGGGGAGCGTGACATGGTATTTTACCGAGTATGTTCAGAGATTAGACATTTCAACTCACACGCTCCGTGGGGAGCGTGACGAATGCCATTAACGAACACAAACCATTAATTTCAGCCGATTTCAACTCACACGCTCCGTGGGGAGCGTGACATATAACCACTCCCTTATAACTTACTTTCATCCGCATTTCAACTCACACGCTCCGTGGGGAGCGTGACGAAGTCGGCGGTATCGCAGTCAATAACAAGACAATTTCAACTCACACGCTCCGTGGGGAGCGTGACGAATACGGTTTTGAAAAAATCAGCGGAGAATTTAAAATTTCAACTCACACGCTCCGTGGGGAGCGTGACTCCGTCTTTCAAATTTCGTTTGAAACCCTCTCTCAATTTCAACTCACACGCTCCGTGGGGAGCGTGACTATAATACCAAGATCCCAATCAATTACGATTAGAATTTCAACTCACACGCTCCGTGGGGAGCGTGACTTGTTAAATGCAGAAAAGTGTCGAAAGCTATGTGATTTCAACTCACACGCTCCGTGGGGAGCGTGACGCTTAGAGCCTGTTATATTTATATCAACATTAGATTTCAACTCACACGCTCCGTGGGGAGCGTGACAAGCGGCGGAAAGAGGTGATAAACAATGAGAAAATTTCAACTCACACGCTCCGTGGGGAGCGTGACTTACCGCAATTTGTGTACAAATATAGAATTTCACCCATTTCAACTCACACGCTCCGTGGGGAGCGTGACACTACATATTGTATATGTGAAGTCACACCACCACAACAGAGCGGACATTTTACTAAAAATCACTTTAAAAAGCGATATTTTTTACATAATATGTATTATTTTTTCAGCGAACCTCCATATAAAACCAATATCACTGCACGTTCGCTCACAAAATCAAACTGCCCTCAGGGTCATATGTTTCCTTTGCACCTATATGCTCCACTCTCCTCTTCCAATTATTACCCAAATAATAGAATCGAAGGCTATCTTGTTCTTCATCAATAATTTTCATAAGTCTATCTTTTAATTTCAAGAATGTTCCGTAATCAACATCAACTTCAAACACAGAATTTTGCACTCTTTGTCCGTAATTAACACATTCCTTTGCAACCTTGCGAAGTCTTTTCCTGCCTGCCGCATCGACAGTTGACACATCATAACTTACCAAAGTCATCATCAATATCACCTACTTCACCAAATAACACGGATACTCGTCAATTTCACCACGCACAAATTTTGCAAGCAACATACTTTGCACATACGGCAAAAGTCCCATAGGAATTTTTTCCTTCAAATACGGATGTATCATATCGGTACGTTTTTTCTCCTGCCATTTTGAGAGCACCTTTTTCCTGCCGTCATCATTCAAGAAAACTGCACCGCTTAACTGTACGTCAAAATCTTCGGGTTTAATAATTTTAAGATTTATTAATGTCAACACAAATCTTTCAACAATACATCTCCCCTCCTCGACCAAATCGCACGCAAGCGATTCACGTCCAGGACGAAGCGAATGATAAAATCCCATATAACTGTCCAATCCCACACTTTCAAGTGCCGCCGCATATTCACGGGTAAAAATCGTATATAAAAACGACAACATTGCATTCACCCTATCGAGCGGAGGTCTTTTACTTCTCATTGCAAAACAGAAATCGTCTTTTTGATGAAGAATAAGGCTGTCAAACACATCAAAATATGCCTTTGCACCGTTACCCTCCGTACCGAGTATACCATCATAATCATCTGTGATATACACGCTTTTAATACAACCGTCCAAGCGTTCTATACAATGAGTCAGCTTGCCGTCCTCATCAATTTGCGGATAATCTTTAAGCGTTCTTTTCACAACACTTTTTGTATTCGCCAATTTTGCGGCAACGGTATTTTGTCTTAAAAGTGCAGGCGGTTTTGAAAAAAGTTCGTATTGACGTTTTCTCAGCAACACATTTCCGTGTGACGCACCCTGCACGCGAGCCAAAAATCTGCCTGACGGAGATATGAAGTTAATCGGTATGCCGTAATCGGCACACTTCCCCATGAGTGCAGGCGAACAGCCAAGATAGCTGAAACAAAATATTGCCTCAATATTTGAAAACGGAAGTCGTAATTTAACCTCATTATTTTCCTTACATACAACATTTTCGCCGTCGAGAGTCATGTATATATTTTCATTTGTGACATACAAAGTATTCAAAAGTTTTCTCATACGCAATCCTCCTCAATAAGCTGTTTAATGCTGTACTTTTTCGTTTTAGGCATACACAAATCTTTAATCGAGCAACCACTGCACTTTTGGCCTTTTATTTTTGGAGGAATAACACCGCTTTCCATTACGTTTTGCATTTTACCGACCAAATCATCAAGCAATGCTTTATACCTGTCGTACTCCTCATCAAACGGCATTTTCACACGTTTTCTTGTATCGGCATAATATATGTACCCCTCACTGTTGCATTTCCAAATATAGTCCGCACACAATTTTTGAGCAAACACCTGTATCGCGTCAGTTTCTCTTATAGAGCCGTCTTTAGGCTGTGTAGGCTTGTATTCCACAAGTCTGACAGTGTACTTTCCGTCAAGGCCGTCTATCGGTACGCCGTCTTTATTTTTGCAAAACTCTATACAATCCGCAACGCCATACAAATCAAGTTCATCATTATACAAAGTAACCGAGCTTAAAACAACCTTGTTATTGCTTTTGAATTGGTGTTTGCCCGAATGTACGTTTTCGTGCATAATATTCGCCAACACAACCGAAACATTTTCAACCCAAGCATTCTCAATTTCAAGCAATCCGAATCTTCTCGGGCAATACATATAATGCTGTATTGTCCTTATATTAATCATGCTTTCTCCTGAAGTTCTACTCCTTCAGGCATATTTTTATCGACAGTGATTTCATAATCATTGAAACTTCTCGGAACTTCCACTCCGTCTTTTTTGCCGATAACAATTTTGTCAAACAACACATTCGCCGGAGCATTTCCGAGTACGGAATCATGCTTGAATACATAAAGTTTTCTTACGCACATTTTACCTCTTGCGGCACTTCTGTCGTGTTCAAACATATTGATAATGGCCTTCCACAAAAGTTCAAGGTCTTCTTCCGAAAACTTAGTAATTTTCTGTGCAAGCATAGCCGACACATATCCGTCCGCCCTGTACAAGCCATACGGTACTATGCTCTTTCTGCCCATTTCCGTTTCACCTGTATCACGCTTATCTTCTGTTGTTCTTGCCTGTCTTGTAATTGTTATATCCTGTGTAAATATCGGATCAACACTCTTTGCGAAACTAATCTGAACAGGACCTCTGACAATACCGCATGGGTCGTTACCTGTACTCATAACCGCACCGAATGTTCTTACATCAAAATAATTTTGACATATGTAATCTCTTGCCGCTCTTACCGCCTCAGGATTTTTACCCTTTTGACCTGTCTTTTCGCCTATTGCCTCATATGCCTCCGTAAATTTTGTGTTAAGTGCCTTATCAGGCTTTACAAGAATATTATAATACGGCTCATCTTCTTTAAAAATTTCCACAAAGTTGCGGATTTTTCTCTTTAAGCACACATCTGTAACAAGTCCTGCCGACGTTTCGGGATCAATTCTCGGCATATTGCCTGCATCGGGATCACCGTTAGGGTTGCCGTTTTCTACATCAAAAATAACTGTAAATTCGTATCTGTTTTTAATTGGTTCCATAATTCTCTACTTCCTTTCATATTTCCTTAGTTTTTGTGTCATTTGGTTTATATAAATCTTGCATTTGCTGATAATAGCCTATAATAAACTTACCCTGTGCATTTAATGGTAATGTTTTAGGAAAAGTTCCGTTTAGCTTATCCACAATCTCACCCGTGAGTTTTTTATACTTAGGCTTATAGTCAAGTTTTTCAATGTGGTATTGCGAAAGCTTTATAAGTTTTGGAAATACCGTTGACGGATTTGCACAAGCTGACGCAAAATA
>UMFT01015201.1_pt1 | contig 16909 bp, 11 predicted proteins | sample 1965081 | NCBI WGS metagenome assembly UMFT01 (sample SAMEA4836053, study PRJEB28245) | human gut metagenome | biome: gut microbiome; material: fecal sample | place: Denmark | collected 2008
GCCGCCGGGCAGGGTGACGACCTGCGCCGTCTCGGTGGGGTTATAGTAGACGCACAGGGCGCTCCACGCCGCGCCGTCGCCCCACTGGGCGGGGAGCCGCCAGCCCACAAGTGGCTGTTCCAGCGGGAAGAACTCGATGGCGGCAGGGCTGGCCTTGTCCAGCGCGCCCAGCCGGGGGAACGCCGCCCGCAGACCAATGAGCCCGCGGTAGTAATCCACAAGGCTGTGGAACTGTTCGGCCCGGTGCCAGTCCAGCCGGTTGAGGGCCGGGCTGGAGCGGTAGCTGTTGCCCTGCCCCTTCTTGGTGCGGGCAAACTCCTCGCCCGCCTGCCAGAAAGGCAGGCCCATGCTGGTCAGGTAGATGCCCGCCGCCAGCCGGTTCTGGGCCAGCGCGGTCTTGTCCACAGCGGCAAACTCCGGGCGGGCGTAGCGCACCATCAGGAGCTTATCCCACAGGGTGAAGTTGTCGTGGGCTGAAACGTAGCTGATGATCTGCCCCGGGGCGTGAGGCGGCAACTTTTCACTGCGGCACCACGCCGCCACCGAAGCACCGATATCCCAGAAACTCCCGGGCTTGCCCTCCACATAGCCCGGCTCCCGGGCATCGAAGCAGCCGCCCTTGATGGCATCCCGGGTGTTGTCGCAGAAGATGCCGATGCGCTCGTTCAGCATGTTCAGGTTGTTCTTGTTGGCCTCGTACCGGTGCAGGGCGCTGCAGCCGCCCTGCCACGGCTCACCGTACATCAGAATATCCCGCCCGCCGGGCAGTTTGTCCAGTTCAGCCCGGAGGAGGTTCATGGTCTCCACGTCATACAGGCCCATCAGGTCAAACCGGAAGCCGTCGATGTGATATTCCCGCGCCCAGTAGAGCACCGAATCAATGAGATAGCGCCGGGCCATGGGCCGCTCGGAGGCAAACTCGTTTCCGCAGCCGCTGCCGTTGGAGAGGGAACCGTCGTCGTTCTGGCGGAAGTAGTAGAGGGGCACCACCCGGTTCAGCACATTATCGGAACGATACATGTGGTTATACACCACGTCCATTACAACGCCGATGCCCGCCGCATGGAGGGCCGCGATCATCTGCTTGCACTCCCGCACCCGCACCTCACCCCGGGTGGGGTCGGTGGAGTAGCTGCCCTCGGGCACATTGAAGTTGGTGGGGTCGTAGCCCCAGTTATACTGCCGGGTCAGGGGGCGGCTCTCATCCACGCTGCCAAAATCGAAGATTGGCATGAGCTGGACATAGCTCACCCCCAGCCGCTTGAGGTAATTCAGGCAGGTGGGGTGGATGCCGTCGCTGCTCAGGGTCGTGCCCTGCTGGGTAAAGGCCAGAAATTTGCCCCGCCAGGCTGTGTGCACACCGCTGGCCGGGTCCTGCGAGAAATCCCGGACGCTGACCTCCCACACACTGCGGCGGGCCGGTGGGATCACCGGCCGCACATCCCGCTCCCAGCCCTGCGGGTCCACCCGGGCCGGGTCAAAGATCATGCTGCGCACCCCGTTCACCCCTGCCGAGCGGGCGTAGGGGTCCGCTGCATTGCAGGTGCCAAACGGAGTGGTAAGGGTGAAATCGTAGTATTTTCCGTGCTGGTCGCCGGGCAGATAGATGCTCCACACACCCTTGTCCTGCTGCTGCAGGGGCAGGGTGCCCACACAGGCCCCGCCGGTGCCCCGGCGGTACAGGTTCACTGCTGCCTGTTTTGCCGTGGGAGCCCACAGGCGCAGGTGTGTCCCGGCGGGGGGATACTCCACCCCCAGCGGGCCGTAGTATTCCGTCTGGCGGGCAAAGGCTTCGCTCTCAAACAGCGTCTTCCATTCAGCAGGTGTTCTTGGCTCCATAGCAATTCATCCTTTCATTTGACAATAGTGTAACGAACTTTGTCCTTTATTTCAACCCTTTCCTTGCAAAACGTACCAGACTCCACTATACTGAAAGAAAAAGCACTGCACGGAGGGAAGTTTTATGGCATACACCGATGATTGGGAAAGTCTGATGAACGGCGTGTTCGGCCCGGGGGGCAGATTCAAGGCCGCCCCCGGCACTTCTGCACCCAAAACAGGCGGCAGCGCCGCCCTGCCCGACCTGAACGCGGCGCTTCTGGAACAGCAGAAACGGCTGGACGAGCTGTTGAAGCAGCAGAACGCCCAGCTCAAAACCCAGAGCGATGCCACCGCCGCCGCGCTGGAAAGCAGCCGCCAGATGCTGCGGGACATGGAGGACGAAGGCCTGCTGGCCAGGGGCACCACCGACGTGAAGCCGGAGCACCTGGGCAGCTTTGAAGGCCTTGCCGCCGAGGTCAGGCAGACGGTGCTGGGGCAGGATGCTTTTGTGGACAGCGTGGTGCGGGCCATGCGCCGCCCCTTTGTGCTGGGCACCGAAGCCCCCGCCGCCCACAACGTCATCCTGCTCACAGGCGGGGCAGGCACAGGCAGGCATTTTACACTGGAAGAAACTGCCCGCTGCATGGCGGCCCGGGGCCTTTTGCAGAGCGACAGGATCGCTACGCTGGATCTGGCCCTTTACCCCAATTCCGGAGCCGAGAAGCTCTTCCTGCAGGACCTCTACGCCGCCCTGCACGCACCCGGGGAGATCCTTGCCTTTGAGCACTACGAGAGCTGCTATCCCGGCTTTCTGAAGACCCTGTCTGATCTGGCCGTCAAGGGCAGTGCCCCCCTGTCCAGCCGGTATCTCGTGAACAAAGAGGGTATCCTTGTGGATGCAGGCACGGCGCTGGCCCCGGGAGCCGTCAGCCGCATCGACCCCTGCGGCAAATACCTCATCTTCTACTCCCACAAGGGCCGGGAGGCACTGGCTGACAAATTCGGTGCGGCGCTGGTGTCGGCACTGGGGGATGTCTGCGAGACGGCCTCCTACACCCGGGAGGATCTGGCCGCCCTTGCCGCACAGCAGCTCAACGCGCTGGCCCAGAAGATCCGCACCCGGCTGGGGCTGACCCTTTCCGCCGGGGCCGACGTGCGGGACTATGTCGCAGCCCAGTGCACCACACAGAAGGGTGCGGCAGGCCTTTCCGCGTGCACTGACCGCATCTTCCGCGCCCTGAGCGAATACTGCCTGCGGACCGATGAAACCCTTACCGGCACCGTGGCCCTGACCGCCGGGCCGGAAGGGGTGCTGTTCCGCCTGAACGACGGCGCAGACCAGCCCCTGTTCGACCTGCTGCCTGCCGCCTACACCGGCGCGCTGGATGCCATCCGCGCCGAGATCAACGAGCTGGTGGGCCTTGCCCCGGTCAAGGAATATGTGTTCGGTCTGGCCGACAACCTGCAGGTGCAGCAGCGCCGCGCCGCCGCCGGGCTCAAGACTGCCAGCCTTTCGATGCACATGATCTTCACGGGCAACCCCGGCACCGGCAAGACCACCATTGCCCGGCTGGTGGCACGGTACCTGAAAGCCATCGGTGCCCTCAAGGGCGGCCAGCTGGTGGAGGTGACCCGTGCCGATCTGGTGGGCCGCTACACCGGCCACACCGCCCCCCTGACCAACAGCGTCATCGAGAGCGCCCTGGGTGGTGTGCTCTTCATTGACGAGGCATACAGCCTTTACCGCGGCGAGCAGGACAGCTTCGGGCTGGAAGCCATCGACACGCTGGTGAAGGGGATGGAGGATCACCGGGATGAGCTGGTGGTCATTCTGGCAGGTTACACCAGGGAGATGGAGACCTTCCTCACCGCCAACAGCGGCCTTGCCAGCCGTTTTCCCAACCGGATCGAGTTCCCGGACTACACCGCCGTGGAGCTGCTGCAGATCACCCAGGTCCTTGCCAAAAACAAGGGCTACACCCTGGCCGAAGCCTGCACCGAACCCCTGCTGGGCTATTATGCCCGCTGGCAGGCAGCCGATGCCCGCACCGCCGGCAATGGCCGCCTTGCCCGCAACACACTGGAAAAGGCCATCTTCCACCAGAGCCGCCGCCTTGTCGCCGAGCCCGCCGCCGCGCTGGATCTGATCCTGCCCAGTGATCTGGAATTGAAGGAACCGTAAACACGCAAAAAGGACTGCTTTCGCAGTCCTTTTTTGTTATTGATGCTGTTCTGCCAGCCGGGCGGTCATCTCCCGCATTCCCTGCCGCACTTCGGGCGGGGCAACCACTTCTATCTTGCCGCCAAAGCCGCAGACCCAGCCATAGAACTGGTCACTGACGCAGATGGGGACATCAAAATGGAAGCAGCCATTCTCCTCGGGCAGGAACATGGGCGTTGCGCCAAAGCGCTCCCGCATGGCACCTTCCAGATCCGCGGTGCACCGCAGGGTAACGCGATGCTCCGGCCCGCCGTACATTCCAAAGTGCTTGCGCAGATAGGCAGGCAGGTCAAGATCCGCAAACTGCTCCTGACCCCGCCGGGGCGCATCCAGCACCCGGACCCCGCTCATCTTATCCACCCGATAATGGCGGATGCCCTTTTCGTCGGCAAAGGCAATGAGGTAGTAGCACCCGTTCTCCCAGGCCAGCTGCCACGGGCTGACGGACCTTTTCTCTTTCTCGCGGCTGTCGGCTTTTCTGTAGAGGAACTCCACCATTTTACCGTTGTTGATGGCCTCGTGCAGGGCATCGATGCTGTACAGCAGGCTCTTGCTGTCGGTCTTGGGGCGGCCCTCCACATAGACCTGACGCTGCAGCTGGCTGCCCTCGTAGTTGGAGCAGAGCTTTTCCAGCTTGTGGATCAGCCGCCTGCTCGTGGTGCCAGATACCACCCGGCTTGCCTGCACGGCATCCACCAGCAGCTTGAGCTCCGCCAGATCAAAGGTGCGGCTGGCAAGGAAATACCCGCCGCCCCGGCCCCGGCGCAGCTTGATGTCATAGCCCAGCGCACCCAGTGCCTCAATATCGCTGTACACGCTCTTGCGCTCGCAGCGGATGCCCTGCGCCTCCAGCAGCTCCACCAGCTGCGGCACGTTCAGCAGGTGGTTTTCATCGGTCTGCTGCTCAAAAATGCGCAATAGCGCCAGCAGCTTGGATTTCTGGCCTTCCTGTTTGGGCATTCGGTACACCTCATTTTTTCGTGTTGTGCCAAACCTCTCAGTCTCGATTCCAGCTCTCCCCAGCAGGGGAGCTGAAAAAAAACAGCAGTGCTGCGTGCTGAAAAGGTTACGGCGCTTTCTTATCAAACGCCGCGCGGCGCTGGGTGGACAGGCGGAACATCTCCTCCAGCTTTTCCCGGTCATCAGCCACAAGGGCGTTGCGCATCTCGTTCAGCGCCCCGCTGAACTGGTCGATCTCGGAGATAAGGTTTTCTTTGTTCCAGAGGAACAGCTCCGCCCACATCTTATCGTTGATGCGTGCAATGCGGGTCAGGTCCCGGAAGGAATCGCCGGTGTACTCGCACAGCGAGGTATTGTCGTTGGCGCACATCAGGCTGACGGCGATGGCATGGCAGAGCTGGCTGACATAGCCGATCATCCTGTCATGCTCCTGCACGGTCAGGGTGCAGATATGCTTGAAGCCCAGCACCTCGGCCAGCTCCCTGGCCCACTGAACGGCCTCCGGGGTGTTCTTTTCCGTGGGGGTCACAATGAAGTTGGCCGGGGCAAAATTCACCTCGGCGGCGTGCTCCACGCTGGAGGTCTCACGGCCCGCCATGGGGTGGCTGGCAATGAACTCCACGCCCGGCCTGCACATGGCCTGAATGGGCTCCACCAGACCGGTCTTTACGCCCGACACATCGGTAAAGATGCAGCCCTCCTTCAGCAGGTGGCCGTAGGTCCGGAACCACTCGAGCAGGGCCGTGGGGTACAAACCGAAGATGATATGATCGGCCTGACATACCAGATCCTCAAAATCGTGGGTCTTGCCGCTGGCGATATAGCCGTGGTCGAGGGCATACTGCAGATGGCCCTCGCTGCGGTTGATGCCGTCCACATGGAACCCGGCCCTGCTCAGCTCCAAGGCGTACTTGCCGCCCAGCAGGCCCAGGCCCACAATGAGATAACGCTTTGATTTATCCAACATGTTCCACCTCCGCGCCCAAAGGCTTGATGGCTTCCAGAAAATCCGGCCAGCTCTTGGCAACGGCCTCGGCCCCGCTGATGGGCAGGGCCAGCCCGGCGGCCAGCGCCAGCACCGCAAGGCTCATCACCACGCGGTGGTCGTTGTGGCCGGAAAGCGGCTGCTCCGGGGCATGGAGCGCGCCGGCACAGCCATGGATGGTAATGGTGCCGCCCTCGCTCTCCAGCTGCCCGCCGCAGGCCCGCAGCTCGGTCTCCATGGCCTCGATGCGGTCACTCTCCTTGATGCGGAGACGCTCGGCGTTGCGGATGACCGTGGTGCCCTCACACAGCAGGCCCAGCACCATCAGCACGGGGCCCAGGTCGGGGCAGTCGGCAAGGTCGATGTCCGTTCCGTGGAGCGGGGCCTTTTCAAACACCACGCCCTGCCCGGTGCGGGTGAATCTTGCACCGCACCGCCGGAGGATCTCCAGAATGGCGGCATCGCCCTGCAAGGTCTCCTCAGACAGGCCGGTGATGGCCACCCCGCCGGTCACAGCGCCCAGCACGGCAGGAAAAGCCGCCTGGCTGTAATCGCCCTCCACGGTGTAATCACCGGGAAGATAGTGCTGCCCGCCGGGAATTTCCAGCGTGTTTTCATCCAGCCAGCGGCTCTCCACGCCAAAGGCGTGCTGCACCGCGCGGGTCATATCGATGTAGCTCCGGCTCTCCACAGGCGGGATGAGGTGCAGGGTGCTGGTGCCGCCCAACAGGGGCAGGGCAAACAGCAGCCCGCTGATGAACTGGCTGGACACGTTGCCCGCCAGCTCGTATTCGCCCGGGGTCAGGGCACCTTCCACAGTCAGGCGGTCCGTGCCCTGCTCAAAACGCAGGCCCTGCTGCTGATACAGCGTTTTGTAGACCGACTGGGGCCGCTCCATCAGCCGCCCACGGCCTGTAAAAGTCACTTCCTGCCCGGTCAGGCTGGCCAGTGGGATGAGGAAGCGCAGGGTACTGCCGCTCTCACAGCAGTCCACGGGGGCATCAACCGGCAGAAAGCGGCCCAGCCCCTCCACCACCGCGTCGTTTTCACCGGTGGTGACACGGGCGCACAGTCGGCCCGCCGCGCCCAGCGTGGCGGAGATATCCTTGCTGAAAGCAAGATGATGGAGATGGGAGGTTCCCTTTGCCAGCGCCGCACAGAGCACCGCCCGGTGGGCCATGCTTTTGCTGGGCGGCGCGGCGATCCTGCCCGCCACTGGGCGGGCGCGTTTTACCACCACATCCATCTTACATATCCCGGCCAATGGCCCATGCGACCTGACGGCACTTTGCCATGGCCTGTGCAAAGGCATCCGGGGTCAGACACTGTGCGCCATCGCTCCATGCGTGGCGGGGATCATAGTGGACTTCCACCTCCAGACCGTCGGCACCGGCGGCCACAGCGGCGATCATCATCGGCTCAACCAGATTGGCCTTGCCGGTGGCGTGGCTGGGGTCCACGATGATGGGCAGATGGGTCTTTTCGTGGATGATGGGCACAGCGGAGAGGTCGAGGGTGTTGCGGGTGTATTTTTCAAAGGTGCGGATGCCCCGCTCGCAGAGAATGACCTGCTCGTTGCCGCCGGCCATGATATACTCTGCGGACATGATCCACTCCTCGATGGTGTTGCACAGGCCGCGCTTGAGCAGAACAGGCTTGTGCATCTTGCCCACGGCCTTGAGCAGCTGGAAATTCTGCATGTTGCGGGCACCGATCTGCACCACGTCCACATATTCCTCAAACTCCGGGATCCGGTCCTCGCTCATCAGCTCGGACACGATGGGCATTCCGGTGGCCTCCCGTGCCTTGACCATATCGAGGATGCCCTCGGTCTCCAGACCCTGGAAGGAGTAGGGAGAAGTGCGGGGCTTATAAGCGCCGCCGCGGAACAGGCTTGCACCGCCCGCCTTTACGCCGTTGGCAATGCGCAGTGCCTGCTCCTCGCCCTCGATGCTGCAGGGGCCTGCCATCACGGCGATCTTCTCGCCCCTGCCGATCTTCACGCCGCCGCAGTCGATGATGGAATCGGCGGGGTGGAACAGGCGGTTGGCCCGCTTATAGGGAGCGGACACGCGGGTGACGTTGTCGATCCAGGGGTTGGCCAGCACGTCGCGCTCATCGATCTTGGTGGTATCGCCCACCAGACCGAACACATTGTAATCCTTGCCGGTGATCAGGGTCACATCCAGGCCCTGTTTCTCGAATTTGTCTACGATCTTTTCCAGCTCTTCCTTGGGGGTGCCTTTTTTGGTCGAAATGATCATCTTGTTTCTTTTCCCTTCTGTTTTGTCTCTATGCTTTCAGTTTTGCTGCACAGCCTGCCCTACTTGCCAAGGGCTCCCCCTTCGGGGGAGCTGGCGAGCGAATGCGAGACTGAGAGGGTTGTTACTGCACCAGGTGCGTCTGCGCGCCGCCATCCAGCCGGAGCAGCTGCACAAGGTAAGCGCAGGCATGGAGATATCCGCTGACCCCCTCGCCTGCAAAGCGGCCCTGACAGCCAAAGGAGACCACATCCACGCTGCGGAAGGGCTCCTTGCCGCTGGGGTCGGCCAGCATCACTTCCACGGCGGGCACGCCGCACACCTGCAGCGCTTCCAGAATGGCCACGCTGTAATAGGCATAGCCGCCCGGGTTGAGGATAATGCCATCGGCCCGGCCTGCCGCCGACTGGATCTCATCGATGAGGTCACCCTCGTGGTTGGACTGGAAAAAGTCCACCTGAACATCCATCTGGGCACATCCCGCCTCGATATAATCCAGCAGTGTATTAAAATCGATCTGCCCCTCCATGCCCGGCTCCGTGAACTGGGTCAGGTTGAGGTTGGGACCGTTAATGACTAAAAATTTCATCCAGCGCCTCCATTGCCGCCGTCACGGCATCCGCAGGGGTGGTCTTGTTGGGGATCACAGCATCCGCTGCCGCCAGATAGAGCGGGCGGCGCTGGGCTTCCATGGTTTTCAGGGCCTCGGGGCTGGTGGAAAGGGGCCTTCCGCCGCCCACCAGCAGATCTTCCAGCGGCCGGTCGATAAAGAGCACGATGCCGTTGGCGTGGAGCGCCCGGAGGTTTGCCGGGTCTTTGACCACGCCGCCGCCGCAGGAGATGACCTGCCGGTTCTCCCTGGCAAAGCGGGCGGTCTGCGCGGCCTCCAGCTTCCGGAAGCCTGCCTCCCCCTCAGCGGCAAAGATGTCCGGGATGCTCCGGCCGTCGGCCTTGACGATCTCCTCGTCCAGATCCACGAACCGCTTGCCCAGCCGTTCCGCCAGAGCGCGGCCCAGGGTGGATTTGCCCGAGGAGGGCATCCCGATGAGGGCAATGTTCAGCTGTTCCCGCCGCAGCTCGCTGGTCACACGGGCGATCTCGGCACCGGCATCCTCAAACTTGCGGTCGAGGAAAAATTCTGCCGCGTACACTGCCTGCGCCACCAGCATTTCCAGACCGCCGACGGCAACGGGCACCCCCAGCTCTTCGGCCCGGAGGATGAGCTCGGTCTTATCGGGATTATAGATGACATCGATCACGGCTTCCAGCCCGGGCATGGAGGTGATATCCAGGGCGCTCACGCCCGCATTGGGGTACATGCCCACCGGCGTGGTGTTGATGATGATCTGCGCCCCGGTGGTCAGGGCCTGAGCATAAGTCAGCTCTCCCTTTTCGGGGTCGGGATGGCGGCTGACGGTATAGATCTGTTTCGCGCCCCGGTCATGGGCCACGGCCCAAGTGGTGTTGTGGGTGCCGCCGGTGCCCAGAATGAGCACAGTCCTGTCCTTGAACTCCACACCGTGTGCATCGCACAGGTAGGAGAAGCCGGGATAATCGGTGTTGTAGCCGTAGAGCAGGCCGTTCCTGTTGACGATGGTGTTCACAGCGTTGATGGCCTTGGCGTGGGGGTCGATGTAGGAGCAGTACTCCATGACCACCAGCTTATAGGGGATGGTGACATTGATGGCCCTGAACTGCCGCCGGGTCAGAAAGGCCCGGACTTCCTCTTCCGTGGGCAGGGGGCACAGGTCGTACCGGTAGCCGCAGAGCATCTCGTGGATGACCTTGGAGTAGGAGTGGCCCAGCCGCCCGCCGATGAGTCCGTATTCCATTTACAGCACCTCCTTGCGGTAGCCGGTGGGGTCCTCCATCCAGGCCATGCCGTATTTTGCGGTGAGCAGGTCGCCCACGGCCAGCGCGGCGGCGCAGGTCTGCACAATGGCGGCCCGGGGCACGATGCAGGGGTCGTGGCGGCCCTGAATGGACAGCTCCGCGTCCTTCTTTGCGATATAATCCACCGTGTCCTGTGTTTTGTAGATGCTGGGGGTAGGCTTGACCGCCGTGCGGAACACCACGGGCATCCCGTTGGAGATGCCGCCGTTCAGGCCCGCATTGTGGTTGGTGGCGGTGACGATGCGCTCCCCCTGCATCCGGAAGGCATCGTTGGCCTCCGAGCCCTTCTGGTCCGCAAAGCCGAAGCCGGAACCGAACTCGATGCCCTTGACCGCCGGGATGGAGAAGGCCAGGTGAGAGAGCTTGCTCTCCACGCTGTCGAAATAGGGTTCACCCACGCCTGCGGGCAGGCCCAGAATGGCGGTCTCCAGCACACCGCCCACACTGTCGCCCTCGGCACCGGCGGCACGGATGGCAGCTTTCATGGGTTCCTCCACACTGCCGTCCAGCAGGGCAAAGTCCTCGGACTTGTTCAGCAGTGCCTCGGCCTGCGCCGCCAGCGCGGCGGGATCATCCAGCGCAAAGGGGGCATCGCTGATCCCGGCACACCGCCCGATGTGAGTCACGATCTCGATCCCGGCCCGGTTCAGGGCTCTCAGCACCAAAGCGCCGCCCGCCACCAGCGCGGCGGTGACGCGGCCCGAAAAGTGGCCGCCGCCCCGGGCATCCTGATAGCCGTGGTACTTGGCGTAGGCGGTGTAATCCGCATGGCCGGGCCGCAGCAGGTCAGCCGTTTTGGCATAGTCGCCGCTGCGGGTGTTCTGGTTTTCGATCATCAGGGCAATGGCGGTGCCGGTGGTGCGGCTGTTGACCACGCCGGACAAAAACTGCACCGCATCCCCCTCCACACGGGGGGTGGAAAGGCCGTCGCCCCGGGCACGGCGCTTGTCCATGCAGGCAGCAAGAAAGGCTTCCTCCACAGGCACGCCCGCTGCCATGCCGTCCAGCACCGCGCCGACAGCCCTGCCGTGGCTCTCGCCAAAAATGGTCAGTGAAAGGTCGCTGCCAAAGGTGTTTTTCATGGCTTACTCCTCCACACCCAGCAGGGGGCGCAGGCCCTCCACGGGGATGGTCTCGGCCCGCCAGCAGCCCAGACCCGGCACCTTGATCACCGTGATCTGGCCGCCCTGAGCCTTTTTATCGTGCAGCATCTCGGCCAGCCCCTTTTCCTTGTTATAGGTGGTGCGGGTGGGCAGGCCAATGCGGCGGTAGACCGCCCGCACCCGCTTCTGCAGCGCCTTGGATTCGATCATGGGCAGCATCCCCAGCGCCACGCACTCGCCGTGGAACAGGCCCACGGTGCGGCGGCCCTTGATGCCCTTGACGGCCTCGATGCCGTGGCCGATGGTGTGGCCAAAGTTCAGGGCCTTGCGCATCCCGCGCTCGGTCTCATCCTGCTCCACAACGTTCTTCTTGAACCGCAGGCTGCGGTAGATGATCTCGCTGATCTGGGTGTCGATATCGCCCTTTTCAAAGATGGCGAACAGCTCGGGGTCCGCCAGCAGGCCTGCCTTGACCGCCTCCGCCAGACCGTTGATGTAGTGGCGGCGGGGCAGGGTGGAAAGGGTGGCCGGGTCCACGATGACCAGCTTGGGCTGCCAGAACGCGCCCACGATGTTTTTGGTATCGCCCAGATCCACAGCGGTCTTGCCGCCGATGGAGGAATCGATCATGGAAAGGGTGGTGGTGGGGCAGTTGATAAAATCGATGCCCCGCATGTAGATGGCAGCGGCAAATCCGGCCAGATCACCGACCACGCCGCCGCCCACGGCCACCACCAGGTCGCCGCGGCCCATGTTGAACTCCAGCATCTGCCGGAGCACCGTTTCCAGGATCTTGAAGCTCTTGCTGGCCTCGCCCTGCGGCACCGTGATGATGGTGGATTCCCGGCACTGGTCGGCCACGCGCTGGGCATACTCGGCAGGCACACCGCTGTCGGTGACAACGGCCACCTTGCGGTCCAGCCGGGCAAACTGGTACAGGTTTTCCAGTGCACCGTTTTTCAGGATGATATCATAACTGCGCTCGCCCAGATTCATGGTGAGCTTTGTCCCGATGAAATCGCTCATTTCGTATACACTCCTAACAGCCGTACCGTGCGGCAGACATGATTCAGCTCGCGCAGCAGCGCGGCGGTCTTTTCGGCGGCGGGGTCTCCCACCAGCTCGACATAAAAATAATAGTCAAAGGGGACGTGGGGCAACGGGCGGCTCTTGATGGACTCCATATCGTAGCCGCTGGCACCGATGACCTGAATGACCTCGGCCAGCTTGCCGGGCTTGTTGTCCAGCGTGAACAGCAGGGAGAACCGGTTGCCCGCTGTGGGCTTTTCGCGGCTGAGGACGATGAAGCGGGTGGTGTTGTCGCCGTCGGTGTTGATGCTGGGCACCAGCACCTCCAGCCCGTACAGCGCCGCCGTTTCCGCGCTGGCAATGGCCGCCTTGGTCCGGTCGCCGCTCTCTGCCACGAACTTTGCTGCCATGGCCGTGTTGGGCATGGCCGTGGCGGGCAGGCCGAACTGCTTCAGGAAGGTCTCGCTCTGGGCAATGGCCTGCTGGTGGCTGTACACACGGGTCAGGTCGGAAAGCTGGGTGCCGGGCAGCACCAGCAGGTTCTGGGAGATGGGCAGGTCGTAGACATCCACCACCCACAGCCCGGGGTGGTTGTAGCACAGATCCAGCACCGCCGACACATCCCCCGCGTGGCTGTTCTCAAAGGGCACCACGCCGTGGGCGGCATCGCCCTTCTCCACGGCCTCGAACACCTCATCCCAGGTGGGGCAGCTCACGGCCTCGGCATGGGGAAAGAGCGCCCGGAGCGCGATGTGGGCAAAGGCACCCTCCACACCCTGATAGGCGGCGCGGTTGCGGCCCAGCACCTCGGCCTCGTACTGCTTGGCCACGTCCATCATGTTCTGCACATGATCCCGGTAATAGGGGCGCAGGGCCGGGTCCCCGATCCGCGCTTCGGCCTTGTCCAGCACCACCTTTTCGCGGGCGGCATCAAAGATGGGCAGGCCGTGGGCCTTTTTGTATTCCGCCACGCTGAGCACTGCCTTCATCCGCCGCTCAAACAGGGCAGCCAGCTGGGCATCCACCGTGTCGATCTCCCGGCGGGCCTGTTCCAGTGCGTCCATCATTCCACATCCTTTGCATTTCGTGATACTGGATTAGTATACCATAACTCGGACACGGAAACAACAAAGGGCGCACGGTTTCAGGGTGGATAACTTTTCAACTAGCACCTGCAAAAAGCGAATAGAATTGAAGAGGTGCCGCCCGTGGCAGCACCTCTTCAGCGTTTCAGATCTTCCCGGCTCCGCGCCGTTCCATAGTATCTCCCATAGGGGTTTTCCAGCTCAGCGGCACGGGGCGGAACAGGCGCGGCAGGCGGTTCCGGCGCGGGGGCCGGGCGGCGGGGCGCGCCTTTTTCCCGGCGCAGGATACGGAACCGCATCGGCTCACCCCTCCACTTCCACGGTGGAGACTGCCCCGGCGGTCAGTGCCTGCCAAAGCTCCTCGCCGCCCGCAAGGTTCTCCTCAGTGCCGGTGTTCCAGGCCCCGCGCATCCCGACATAGAAATCCGCGAGATAGGCCTGGCTGTCGCCGCCCTGGGCGTGGGTGGTGTCGGCCCGGTACTCGCCCAGGTCCAGCCCGGCCAGCACCGGGCAGTCCGTCCAGCGGTAGACCATGTTCCACCAGTCGCTGTCGCTTCCGGCCTCGGGCAGGGTGCCGTCCAGATACCGCAGGGAGCCGGTGCTCTCCTGAAAGCCCGCCGGGTCATACAGCAGAAACACCGAGCTCAGGCCGCCCGCCACATCCGTGGTCAGCTTGGTGGTGCCCGCCATGGTCAGGTAGGCATCGCTCTCGGTCTGGGTATCCCCGGCAGAATAATCCAGCGTGTAGACATTCAGGGTCACGACCGTTTTGCCGTCGCCGTTCAGGTCCTCGCCATACCGGGCCAGCTGCTCCTGCAGGGCGGTCACGGTATCATCCGGCAGATAGTAGGGGGCCACCACCGCCACATTATAATCGGGCTTGGTGGTAAAGAAATACTGCCCGATGAAGCTGTAAGCCACAAAGGCCGCTGCAATGCCGATCAGGAGGACCCACTTGAGGTTATAATCCCACCAGTTGGCCCAGCGCTCTTTGCGGGTATACTGTTTTTCCGCCCGCGGGGCAAGGTCTGCGGGGTCGATGTCCCGCTCGTAACGATAGCTTGCCATAGTTCTCCTTACAGTTGGGCCAGAATGGTCTGGCGCACGGCATCGGGCAGCTGCTTCTGTTCCGCCTTGCTCATGCCTGCGGTCTGGATGGCGGGCAGGATGCGCACCCGGATATCGCCGGGCGTGGCCCGCAGGCCGTGGCCCTCAAACAGGCCCCGCGCGCCGGAGATGGCCACCGGCACCACGGGCACCCCCGTCTTGATGGCAATGCGGAAGGCACCGGCCTTGAACTCGCCCGCGCCGCCCTCTTCGCCCTTGTAGCGGGTGCCCTCGGGGAAGATGACGAAGCTCCGTCCGCTCTCCACGATGGCGGTGGCATCGTTCAGGGCCTTGACAGAAGCGCGGATGTCATCCCGTTTGACGAACACACAGCCCAGCAGCTTCATCCAGCGGTTGAGCAGGGGGATCTTTTCCAGCTCCTCCTTTGCCAGAATGCCGTGGGGCGCGTCCAACGCAGTCAGCAGGATGGGGATATCATAGTAGCTGCGGTGGTTGCCCACGAACACGCAGGGCCCCGCCGGGATATTCTCCTGCCCTTCCACCGTCATCCGGGCCCCCGTAACGCGCAGGATGCCCCGGCTCCAGCGGGGGATGTTGGCCTTGACGATCTGCTCCACCGTGTCCAGATCCCCGGCAGCCAGGGCACGCTCGGCCCGGCGCAGGGTGGCATAGTGCACGATCATATAGCCAAACAGATAAACGAATAACGCAATGGTGCGTAAAATGCTCAAATTCCTTTCCTCCTTCCGGCCAAAAAGGCCAGTATCATTGTAACATACTTTGGGACAAAATGGGAGAGAACACACTTTTTTTACAAATACGTGCTTTTTAGCTTGCAAAATCCACAAAATCCGGGTATATTTATAAGCAGAAAGGTAGCACAATGGCATTGCTGCCCATTACAAAAGAGAGGTATTCCGGAACAAATGGGTTTATTTCCTTCTTCTAAAGATTTCAAGGACGGGCCGGGCGTTGAAAAGGACACGCCCCGCAAAACGGGCGTAGGCCGCTTTTTTGAGCTGGTGGGCCGCGATATGAGCAGCATGTTCCTTGCAAACCTGCTCACCTGCATCGGCTTTCTGCCGGTGATCTGCCTGGTGTACATCGGCTTCCTGATGAACAACCTGACCGTGATGATCGTCAGCGCCATTGCGGGCGGCATCCTTGCAGGCCCCGCGCTGGCCGGCATGTACGATACGGTGCTACGCGCCCTGCGTGACGAGGCCGGTTACTGGTGGACAACCTACCGCCGGGCCTTCCGGCAGAACTTCAAGGCCAGCATCCTGCCCGGCATCCTGTACTGCGTGGTCGTCACGGTGCAGATCTTCCTGGTCTATTTCTGCTTCAACATGCTGTACCACGGCACCAATGTGGGCGTTCCCATGTGGGTGGCCACGGTGCTGAACCTTGTGCTGTTCCACATGCTGTTTTCCTACATGTGGCCCCAGATCGTGCTGCTGGATCAGCCCCTGCGCCTGACGCTGAAAAACAGCCTGAACTGCATGATCGCGTTCCTGCCCCACGCGCTGGCCGCAGCGCTGGTCACCATCCTGTTCTGGGGTCTGGTGATCCTGTGCATGCCGCTGGGCCTGCTGCTGATGCTGGTGTTCGGCTTCTGGTTCCAGTGCGAGATCTGCTGCCAGATCGTCTACGGCGACCTGAACCGGGTGTTCCACATTGAGGAGAGCATCCAGAAGCTCCACGATGCCCAGCTGGAAAGGGAGCTGCGCGCCGAGCGCGGCGAGGACACCCCCGAAGAATAACACTGCGCCGTCCACAGCGCGCAAAGGAGAGAAGTGCGGATGGAACAACGGAACAATCTGGTGCTGCACGGCACCGAGACCTTCTCCCGGGGCGCACTGGACAATGTGGCGCTGGAAAGCGGCGCGGTGGTGCTGGATTCCTCCGCCGGCCGCTACCTGCCCTACGGCAGCTATACCACCCCGGAGTTCGCCATGCCGGCCTTCTGCAACCTGAATGTCAGCTGGAACGCCAGCGCCCCCCACAACACCATGGTCGAGGTGCGCTGCCGGGTCTATGCCGGGAACACCTGGACCGGCTGGCTCAGCTTTGGCAAGTGGGCACCGGATTACCCCCGCTGCAGCATCAAAGCCCAGAGCGAGGACGGACTGGTGTTCCTGATGGGGGACACCGTCACCGTTGCCACACCGGGCGGCGGCACCGGCATCCAGCTGCAGGTGAACCTTTCCACCAACGATGACAAGGCAACCCCGGCTGTCCGGCTGCTGGCCGCCGCCGCACGCCCCCTTGCCTGGGAGAAGCACAACGGCCACCCGCTGAACCGGCGGCTCTACCTGCCGGAATACTGTCTGAGCGCCCACGACCCCAGCTTTGGCCGTGAGATGGACCTGCCCCTTGTGATGGCGGCCCTGATGAACCGCTACGGCGAGGATATCCTGCCTGAGGAAGTTGCCTACGCCATGGAGGACAAAGCCACCAGCTCCACCGGCAATGCCGCCTTT
>UMFT01029711.1_pt1 | contig 16594 bp, 15 predicted proteins | sample 1965081 | NCBI WGS metagenome assembly UMFT01 (sample SAMEA4836053, study PRJEB28245) | human gut metagenome | biome: gut microbiome; material: fecal sample | place: Denmark | collected 2008
TCCGTAGCCAGACGCTCTATCCAGCTGAGCTACGCGCACATATTATATTTGTTTGCTTCAGTTATTTATGTACCTCAGCAACGAAATTAATTATAGCGCAACGTTTTCTATCTGTCAACAACTTTTTTAAAATTTTTTAAATTATTTTTTTAAGCTCTGGTGGCCTGCAAGTCTTCCTTTTCTCTGGCCGTTTCTTTCTTCTTTTTATAATGGTATAATTATTACATATTTACAATACATTAGAAAATGAGGATTTCTTTATGACAAAAAAAGTTGCTGTAATCAATGATCTGTCTGGACTTGGACGCTGTTCCCTGACTGCTGCCATCTCCGTATTATCTGCGATGGGAATCCAGGCCTGTCCACTCCCTACCGCCATTTTAAGTTCACAAACAGAATACCCCAGCTACTACTGTTATGATTTTACCGATAAGATGGATTATTTCCGCCAGGAATGGAAGAAACTAGGCACTTCTTTTTCCGGAATCTATACCGGTTATGTTGCCAGTGTCTGCCAGATTGAACAGATCATGCACTTTCTGGATACTTTCCAGACAGCAGACACCTTTCTTCTGGTCGATCCTGTAATGGGAGACGATGGCGTTACCTATGATATGTATACTTCCGGGCTTCTGACTGCTATGAAAGAACTTGTCGCACGTGCAGATGTTATCACTCCTAACCTTACCGAATTCTGTCTGCTGACGGATATAGATTATAACAGCCTGCAGGATTCGTCTCTGTCTATACAGCAGCTCATTTCACGACTTAAGGATGCAGGGCAGACTTTGACAAAGGATCATGAAAAAAAGGTCCTCATCACTGGTATTCATTTTACTGCAGATGACGGAGTTCATAAGATTGGAAATCTTCTGCTAGATGGCTCTTCACATTTTCTTTCGGCATATCCCTGTTGCAACGGAAGTTATTCCGGTACGGGTGATCTCTTTGCTTCCTGCATCACAGGCGGACTTGCCAGAGATATTTCCCTTACGGAAATGATGCAGACCGCAGGTTCTTTTCTTGAAAAATCATTAATTGATTCTGTAGAAGAACATGTTCCGGTAAACGAAGGCGTTAATTTTGAAAAATATTTGTATCTCTTGCATACATAGAACCTGCCACTGGCAGCTTCTATTGCATACATTAGTATTAAAAATCACCATATATCTTTTGAAAATTTCTCTACTGAAACTCTTTCTTTTGATATATGGTGATCTTCTTTATTATTGGTATCTCAGATTGATATTTCGTTACATAATTTCTGACAACGTAATCTGTGCTCCCACAGCTTCTGCCTGTAATTTATAAACTTCCGGATAATATCTTGTCGAAAATACATATTCCCCATCATTTACAAATACTTCAACAGAGGATGTATCGGCCAGAATCTTCAGATTCTCCACTTCTTCCACTTCTACACATCTCATGCTTCTTCCTGAAGATACCGAAGTTTTATCCTGATCTGTAAAATGCATCCGGAATTTTCCATCAGCATAATCCAGGATCAGCTTCTCTGAAAGGATAACTTTAAAGCGGTTCTTTGTAATATCCGAAATCGTCATTTCATATACCGTATATCCCTCTCCTACCAGCATACCTTTCACATCACTTACCAGATGTTTCTTCTCTTCTAGTTCTCTTATCGGACGTTGACAGATCTTGCCGTCTTTTTCAAAGATTTCTCTTGGAAATGTAAAGCAATGCTGCCATCCTGTCTGAATGGTCGGATTGCTGTATTCTTCGCAGTCCGGCATTCCCATCCAGCTGATGTGGATCCTTCTTCCGTCTTCCGTCTCAAAACTCTGCGGGGCATAATAATCAAACCCATAATCCCACAAATGATACTCTGACAACTTGTATTCTCCAAGAATATCTCCTTCTATCTCAAAGTATCCGGACTGATAGACATTACGATCCTCCCAGATACCACCTTCCAGTCCCTGAACAGACGTGGAAAGAAGTTTCTTATCTCCGATTTTGAAATAATCCGGGCATTCCCACATATACCCGAATGGCTTTTCGGATTCCACCCGGTTTCTGAACTTCCAGTTTACTTTATCTTCAGATTCAAATACAAGTACCTGACCTACATCTTCGTTCGTTCTTGCACCCTGTACCATATAATAAGTACCATTTTCTTTCCATACCTTTGGATCTCTTACATGACAGGTCAGATCGTCCGGATAATCTGAATTTCTCATCAGTTCTTTTTTCTTTCCGAACGTCTTGCCGTCTTCCGTTATAACCAGAACGGTATTGCCCTCACGTCCGGTGCGGATGTAATCATATTCCCCGTCTTCTAATTTGACATTTCCTGTATAGTACAGATACATTTTTCCATCTTCAATAAATGCGGATCCGGAATATACTCCGTGACAGTCAAATGGCTGATCTGGATAAAGTGCGGTACCCTGATATTCCCACTTAATCATATCCTTGCTGGTATAGTGACCCCACATCTTCACACCGCCTTCTGCATTAAACGGCGAATACTGGAAAAACGCGTGATAGATACCCTGGAACTGGCAGAGTCCATTTGGATCATTCAGCCATCCGACCGGCGGCATCAGGTGTAGTTTTTCACGAAATTTTCTATCTGATACGGATAACTCTTCTCTGGTTTTCTGGCTTTGTTCTGCTGTCTCTACTAATTTTACAAGATCTCTTGTTAATGCGTTCATAAATCAATCGTCTCCATCTATCTATAAGCATTATTTCTATACACATTATTTTGTAAGTGTCATAACTTTACTTGTTGTCTTAACTTCAGCAGGTTCTGCCTTTGTTACATTTCCGAATTCATCTGTATTTGTCAGAATCATCATTGTTGTCGTCTGATATCCTGCATTCTTGATTTCCTCAAGGTCCGCTTCTACCAGAATATCTCCTGCATGTACTTTGTCGCCATCAGAAACTTTCTTTGTAAATCCTTTTCCATCCATCTTCACAGTATCGATACCGATATGGATCAGAAGTTCGCCACCCGCTTCTGTTGTGATACATACGGCATGACCTGTCTCGAAGATATTCGATACTTCTCCGTCACATGGAGCTACAATCTTGCCATCTGCAGGCTCTACCGCAACGGTTGTTCCAAGCATCTCGGATGCAAATGTCTCATCTGCTACTTCGGATAATGGAATCTGTGTTCCGTTTACCGGACTTGTTAATGTCTCTTCTGCTGTCTCTGCAGTTGTGTCTGCTGTTGCTACTGCGTCTGTTGTTTCCATATTTTCTACTGCTGCTGTCTCTGCTGCATCTGCGGTTGCTGCCTTTGGTTCTGCATCCTCATAGATCAGGAATGAGATCACGAATGCAACACCGACTGCGATCACCATCTCGATCAGGTACTGAAGCGGCTGGTTCAGGCAGAGCAGGATACCGAAGATACCTGTTACACCAGTCCCCTTAGCTCCGAGGTGCACCAGTGATGCATATAATGCTCCACATCCTCCACCGATACATCCGGCGATGAATGGTTTGAAGAATCTTAAGTTTACACCGAAGATTGCAGGCTCTGTAATTCCCATAAATGCACTGAGTGATGATGGAAGCGCCAGAGATTTGATCTTCTTATCTTTAGACTTAATACCTACTGCAAGTGCTGCAGCTCCCTGTGCTACGTTGGCTGCACTTGCAAGTGGAAGCCAGTATGTAACACCGTATTTTGCAAGCTGTCCGATGTCAATGGCTGTATACATCTGATGAATACCAGTTACCACGGTTGGTGCATATAAACCTCCCATGATCAGACTTCCGATTCCGAGAGGAAGCGTTAGCATCCACTGGATTGCTCCGAGAATTGCATTTTCAGCCCATACGAAGATCGGTCCTACAATTGATAATGTAAGGTAACCTGTTACAAATACGCTGACCAGAGGTGTTACGAACAAGTCAAGAACTTCCGGAACGATCTTATGTAACTTCTTCTCGATCACTGCCAGAATCCATACGGCGATGATAACCGGAATGACGTGTCCCTGATATCCGACCATGTCAATCTTGAACAGTCCGAAGAATACGCTCTGTGTCTGCTGTACACCCTCTGTTGCTACAGTATAAGCATTCTGCAGTGACGGATGGATCATGATCATACCGATAACTGCACCAAGATACTGGTTCGCACCGAATGCTTTTGCAGCTGAGAATGCGATCAGGATCTGCAGGAATGTGTAAGCAATGTTACTGAACAGATTCGCAAATACATAAATCGAACTGTGTGTATTAATATGGAGGAATCCGTTGCTATTCATAAAATCAAGTGAGTTCATGATTCCCATTAAGAAACCGCTGGCTACGATGGCCGGAATGATCGGTACGAAGATATCACCAAGCAGCTTGATCGCACGCATGAACCAGTTCTGCTTCTCTGCAGCTGCCTCTTTTGCCTCTGCTTTCGAGCTTGCCGTGATACCTGCGATGTCGATGAACTCGGCAAATACTTTATTTACCGTACCTGTTCCGAGAATAATCTGAAGCTGTCCCGATGCCTCGAAGACCCCTTTTACCCCGTCAATATTTTCAAGTGCTTCTTTACTTACTTTCTTATTATCTGTAATGACAAGACGAAGTCTCGTTGCACAATGTGCTGCAGATGCAATGTTCTTACTTCCGCCGACATGATCCAGGATGTCCTGTGCGGTCTTTCTGTAATCCATATGAACTCTCCTTCCTCATTCTATGTGTAATCGTTTTCATATCTTGTAATTTTATAATAAGAAAAAAAATGCCATTTGTAAAGATGGCATTTTTACTGATATTTGCTATTCGATTTTGTGCGGTTTGCACGAATTCTGTTGTTTTTGACTGATTCGGAATCTATTTACACATTTTACACACTGATTTTCTGCTCCGGCATCTCTTAGTCTTCTATATTTTCTTCCGGATCATCAATGTTAGCGAGCCGGAATCCAAGTTTGATCTCTACCGGAATGCTTTCATCCCTTTCTATTACATCCAACAGGAGTTCTGCGCCCCGGATTCCACTGGTCTTATAGCCAAAATGCACTGTTGGTATTCCACCTGTTACCGCCTTTAAAAGCTGATTATCGCCAAATCCGGTAACCTGAATCGATGTATTTTCTAATATATAACGGAATCTGGATCCTGTGTCTTCTACATTCTTCGGAATCTGACTTCCGACATAAGTATGAATCGCTTCGATTGCCCCGGCTGCGATTGTATCAGTGGCGCATGATATGATATCGATGTCATGTTTTTCATTCAATAATTCCAGAACCTTTTCATATCCGGATTCTGTCGTGAACTCCGCCACCTTATAATATCCGTCTTTTAATTCTTTTCCCGACCTTTTCAGACCTTCCCGGAATCCATCTTCTCTGGCCGCTCCAGCTGCTTTATCTTCTCTTGATACTCCGATATATGCAATCTCTTTCCGGCTCTTTGCCGCGACCGCACATCCCATGGCCTCCCCTGCGCCGTAATCATCATGATAAATACAGTTCGCATATTTCGTATGCTGACCAATCACAACCACCGGTACTTTCGATTCTTTCAGAAATCTCCGGTGTTCCGCCGTGATCATCGTTCCCACAAGAATAATCCCGTCTACCGGATAATTCTCGAACAGACGCATATACTCTATTTCCTTCGCCGGTGTATTATCCGTTCCGGCAAGCAGCATCTGGTAATTCCGCTCCGAAAGAACCTTTTCGATTCCTGCCGTGATCCGGCTGATGGATTCTGAATTAATCTTTGGTACAACCACCCCGATCAGACACGCTTTCTTGGTTCTAAGCATACGCGCCTGCGCCGATGGCTGATAGCCGGTCTCATCAATTACTTTCTTAATCTGTTCTTTCTTCTCGTCACTGACGTATCCGCCGTTCAGGTATCTCGACACCGCTGCGCTGGATACTCCTGCCAGTTTGGCAATTTCTTTGATCGTCATATACTGTTACTCCCTCTGTTCTTCTTCACTGCAGAATATTATAGCACATTCCTTCTACAGATTTTCTCCATTCTTACTGATTAGTATTTATCTGTATTATAACTGAAAAAGCCCGCCTAAGCGAGCTTTTTGCCAGATTGCGTATTAACCTTCAAACTGACTATGGTATAACTTATGGTAAAATCCACCTTTTTTCAGCAATTCTTCATGATTGCCCTGCTCGATGATCTTACCGTCTTTCATAACTAAGATTAACGAAGCATTCCGTATCGTCGAAAGTCTGTGTGCCACGATAAAGCTTGTTCTTCCTTTCATCAGCTTATCGAATGCTTCCTGTACCTGCAGTTCGGTACGGGTATCGATACTTGATGTCGCCTCATCCAGGATCAACATCGGCGGCAGACAGAGCATGACTCTTGTGATACACAGAAGCTGCTTCTGACCCTGGCTGATACTGTCTTCGTGAAGCACCGTGTCCAGACCTTTTGGAAGTCTCCGGATGAATTCCCAGCTTCTTGCTTCCTTCGCTGCACGAATGATCTCTTCATCGGTTGCATCCGGTTTTCCAAAGCAGATGTTGTCTCTTACGGTTCCGCTCTTGATCCAGGTATCCTGCAACACCATACCAAAGCTGCTTCTAAGGGCATGTCTGGATACCTCCCGGATGTCCTTTCCATCCACCAGGATCTTTCCTTCATCTACATCATAGAAGCGCATCAGCAGATTGATAAATGTCGTCTTACCGCATCCTGTCGGACCAACGATTGCAATACGCATACCCGGTTTTACATCCAGATTGAAGTTCTCGATCAGTTCTTTTTCTTTATCATAACTAAATGCCACATCGTCGATTGTAACATTGCCATCAACTGTAGCAAATGCTCCTTCCGCATCCAATGTCTCTTCTTTCTGCTCTAACAGATCAAAGATACGGTCCGCACATGCCAGCGCATTCTGCATCTCTGTGACTACCGAACTGATATCGTTGAACGGCTTCATATACTGGTTCGCATACGCTAACAGTACAGAAAGTCCTCCGACCGTCAGCGTGCCGCCCGGTATCAGAAATGCTCCAAGTAAAGCTACTCCAGCGTAAATGATATTATTGACGAATCGTGTGGACGGGTTCGTTAAACTGCTGTAGAACACTGCTTTCTGGCTGTAGTTCTGCAGTTCTTTATTGATTTCATCAAATCTTCTGGATGATTCTTTCTCGTACCCAAATGCTTTTACTACTTTCTGTCCGCCGATCATTTCTTCAATCAGTGCAGTCTGCCGTCCTCTGGTCTCACTCTGCTTCCGGAACATCGTATAAGATCTGGAAGAAATGAATTTCGCCACTACGAAACTAAATGGTGTCAGTACGATCACCAGCAGTGTTACCCACACATTCTTAGAGAACATGAAAATCAGTGTCACAACAATCGTCACGATTCCTGAAAACAACTGTGTAAATCCCAACAACAGACCATCGGATAAGATATCTGTATCTGCAATGACACGGCTTACAATATCTCCGGTGCTGTGCTGATCCAGATAAGACAACGGCAGTACCTGGATATGACGGATTGCCTGTGAACGGATATCCTGCACGATCCGGTAAGTCATCCGGTTGTTCAACAGATTCATGAACCACGTAGCAAATGCTGATATCACGATAAAAATCAGAATCTTCTTCAGATAATACCACATCATATCAAAGTTCACCTGATGTGCCGATACAACTTCATCAATTGCATCACCGAATAAAACCGGCACATATAACTGCAATACTACAGAGATTGCAGCAAAGATTACACTGAATGCAAGGAAAATCTTATACTTTCCTATGAGCTTTAATAATTTCTTCATTACTCTGCCGCTCCTTTCTCTGCCTTCTCTGTCATTTTATCCGCTTTGTCCAAATCTTTTCCGGTTTCCTTTGAAGATTTAACTGCAGCCGGACGTTCTTCCGGGAACTGTGAATAATAGATCTCCTGATAGGTCTCGCAAGTCTCCATCAGTTCTTCATGGGTTCCCTGTCCTGCCAGCTCACCGTCCTCCATAACCAGGATCTTGTCTGCCTGACGGATACCGGAAATTCTCTGAGATACCAGGAAGGTTGTCACATTGCCTTCCAGTTCACCGATTGCTTTACGAAGCGCTGCGTCTGTCGCAAAATCCAGCGCACTTAAGCTGTCATCCAGAATCAATATCTCAGGCTTGCTGACCAGTGCACGTGCGATCGTCAGACGCTGCTTCTGTCCGCCGGACAGGTTACGTCCGTTCTGTTCTACTTCAAAATCAAGCTTTCCAGGCTTAGCTTCTACAACATCTTTTGCCTGAGCGATTGTGATTGCTTTCCACAGATCTTCATCTGAAGCCTGATCATTGCCCCACTTCAGATTGTCGCGGATACTTCCTTTGAACAGGATGGAACGTTGCTGTACCACTCCGATCTCACTGCAAAGTTCTCCTTGCGGATAGTCCTTTGCATTGATACCATTTACTTTTACCGTTCCTTCCTGTGGATCATAGAATCTCGGGATCAGGCTGACCAGTGTACTCTTACCACTTCCGGTTCCTCCGATGATTCCGATCGTCTGTCCTTTCTTCGCACGGAAGGTGATGTCCGATAAGCTGGATGCTCCGGCACCTTCGTATGTGAAGGTGACGTGGTTGAATTCAACTGCCAGATTACTGTCGGCCTGATCATTCTCGCCGTCTGTCTCATATTTTCTTTGATCAGCATTTATCTGTTCATTCTTCATCTGCTCAGCCGCCACTTTGTATTCCATGCTGGACTTCACATCCAGAATACCGGCCACACGGTCTGCGCAAGCCATTGATTTGTTCAACGTAATGATCAGGGATGCCAGCTTGATTAGTTCTACGATAATCTGTGCCATATAGTTATACAGCGCTACTACCTGTCCCTGCTGCAGATTCCCGATATTGACCTGCACTCCGGCACGCGCGATCAGTAACACAGTTGCTCCGTTAATCAATACATACGTGAGCGGATTCAGAAGGGCAGAAATTCTTCCTACGAACTCATTCAATCTTGTAAGTTCTCTGTTTCCTTCTTCGAATTCTTCCACCGACTGTTCTTCCCTGCAGAATGCACGGATGACACGGACACCTGTCAGATTCTCTCTCGTAAGTCCTGTCACACAGTCCAGACCTGCCTGTACTTTCTTGAACAGCGGAATACTGATCAGCATAATCGAAAATACAACGACAAACAGGATCGGTACTGTCACTACAAAGATCAGTGCACAGCGTACATTGATGGTAAATGCCATCACCATCGCACCGATTACGACAAACGGACTTCTAAGTAACAGACGCAGTCCCATGTTAATTCCGTTCTGCACCTGGTTCACATCGTCCGTCAGTCTCGTGATCAGTGTGTCTGTTCCGAGCGTATCCAGTTCTGTAAATGACAATCCCTGGATATGGTCGAACATTGCCTGTCTGACGCTGGTCGCAAATCCAACACTTGCCTTTGCGGCAAAGAACTGTGCGGTAAAACTGCACAACAGTCCAACTGCTGCCATGAGTAGTAATACGAAGAACATTTCCACAATATATCCACGGTCATTCTTCGCAACGCCCACATCAATGATCTGAGCTACCACAACCGGAACCATAAGATCGAATACCACTTCCAGCAATTTAAAAAGCGGTGCCAGGATACTTTCCCTGCGGTATGGTCTCAGAAATTTCTCAAGACGCTTCATTTCTTTCACTCCATTCCTTTTTCTATCCGATAACTAATAAATCATCTGTTATCTACTTATCATAATGTCCCTTGACTGTTTTATTATAGTCCGTTATCATTGATATGAATAATATTGTTTTTATAGCTTTGCAATACAAAAAATATATAAGGCAGGTAATCCAACATGGAACTCAGACAGTTAGAATATTTCCGCGAGATCGCATCCACCGGCAGCATCAACGAAGCTGCAAGACACTTAAATATGGCCCAGCCTCCGCTCAGCTACCAGATCCGTCAGCTGGAAAATGAATTAAATGTAAAACTTTTCGACCGCACCAGCAAGGGCGTTACTCTTACTGAAGCCGGAAAGCTTCTCTACGACCGATCCGGTAATCTGTTGGAATACGCCAGATCTACTGAGCTCGAGGTCTCGAAAACCGGGAAAAAACGGATCCTGCGTATCGGTCTGACTCCCACAACTGTAGATACCATCATGCCTTATATTTCCCAGTTTTCGAAAAAAAATCCCGACGTGAACTTTGAAGTCCACGACGGGATCACTTATTCGCTTTATCAGTATCTTCTGGACGGGATCATCGATATCTCCGTTGCCAGAACACCACTGCGTCTTGACGAGGTGTCTTATATGGAATTGTGTTCTGAGCCGATGATTGCAGTATCAGCACCCAAAAATATGGTTTCAAAGACCGCTGACGTTACCACAGATACACCGCATAATTCTTCGAAACACAATGCGGTTTCTTCCTTAAAGCTCTCCGATCTTTTACATAGACCGCTGATCTTATACCGGAGATACGAAGAACTCATCATGAATACCTTTCATGCCCAGAATATGAATCCGGACATCTTCTGTGTCTGCGATGATCCCAGAGGTGCCATGCTGTGGGCGAAAGAAGATCTTGCAACTGCCATCTTTCCGCAGTCCATGGCCAGCTTGTGTGACGGACTTTGTATACAAGAATTGGATGAGCCGGATCTTATAACTAAGATACTTCTGATCTGGGCGAAGGGAAAGAAACCGGTGCCGCTGGTGCAGGAATTTCTGGATGTGTGTGGTGAGCATTAGCACATTAGAGCTTGCGGCTCACCCACCATATACCAATTATAAGATATACCGCCATCATTCCTAATATGGCAGATGTTGCAACCAGTTGATTCATATTTTCCAAAGCAACTACTAACAGCAGAAGTACAATTTCGCCACACCAATAGGACCAGATACATTTCCTTTTTCCGTAATCAGTAATCCAAGTTTTGGAATCCACGATCCAGAGTAAATTGATGAATATTCCAAAACCAATAGATACAATTAGAGAAGTGGCCGCTTCCGCTGACATATTTATCATTCCATTTTTTACAAATACAATACATAACACCAATAAATCATACGCCAATAACAATATGCCATTTCTTTTCAATGATTTGATACTTTTCTGCATATCCATCTCTCCTCTCCAAATAGAAATCTTAGATAAACCCATCTACTTCTTCCTGCAGATTTACTCCATAAGAGAATACATAGGCTAAACATAAAACAATAATTCCAAAAATGAATCCTCTCACTTCAAAATTGATATCTTTCAGTCCATTCATTTTAATCAATACTCCGCAAATATAAACGACCACATTCTGAATCGTCGGCATTACTATACTGTAAATTCCTATTTTCTTTACTCTTTCTATATTTTCTGCTGTAAACGGTGTGCCCATTTCTGGTTGTTCCTTTGTGCCTTCCAGTGACTTCAGTATTTTATGAACGTTGCGAAAAATCAGGGCCAGTAATATAGATGTTGCTCCCAACAGCAGAAGCCACACGGATACCAGATGCATCCGCATATTTCCCTTTGCATCAATCAGTGTAAAGAACATCCCGTAGGCATTCATCATGGTATCCTGTTTGATGCCGAATATAGCCCCGTTAATGTGCACGCTGTGCATAGGTATAGCCGATCCCGCCCAAAGTAATACGATACCATCGAACCAATGTAAGATTTCCAGAAATCTCATCAGACTGGTCAGTGGTTTCCGGAATTTTTCAAAACTTTTCATCTTCATATTATTCACCCTCCTCTTCATCCAGATTTCCATCAAATTTTAAAATATCACCTACATCACATTGAAGGAAATAACAGATACGATTCATCGTATGCAAACGGATACCTTTGGCTTTTCCGCTTCGGAGTACCGACAGATTGGCCTCGGTAATACCGACTTGTCTGCATAATTCTTTTGAAGTCATTCCCTTCTTTTTCAGGACTTCATCCAAGCATATACGAATTCCCATATTTCCTCCTTTCTGTGTTTGAAAATTATTGTTTTTCGATAATTTATAATTTTATTATAGCAAGGAATTATCGTTTGTCAATAATTTTTACCACGCAATATTCCAACCGTTTTTTTCGTAATTATGTGATTTTTCCAACTTTTCTTATATTTTTAACTCTAAAGAATCTTCTTTCGGCAACTACTTATAAACGCATGGCCCCAAAAAAAGATTATCCGGATAGTTCCCTTTCTCCAGATAATCTTTTCTTCTATGATCCACTATGCTGTTTTATATTCTCGCTTACTCCACTTTCGTCTTCTTCGGCAAAAACAGACTCAAAAGTAACGATACCACAAACACTCCTGCCACTGCATTTCCATTAAACACATCTCCTACCGCACTTGGAAATGCTGCAAAGAAGTTCCCGGATGTCTGTGTCAGACCAACTCCGATACTAAATGACAGTGACACGATAATCATTGTTCTGTCATCGAATTTACATTCTTTCAGCATCTTGATTCCTTCATACATGATCGATCCAAACATCATAACTGTACATCCGCCAAGCACCGCCTGTGGAAGTGAATTGAAGAATGCTCCAAGCGGCGGGAATAAAGATGCAAGTATCAGAATCAGTGCTCCCATCAGAATCGTAAAACGGTTGATCACCTGTGTCATCGTCACAAGTCCGATATTCTGACTGAATGATGTCAGCGGCAGACATCCGAAACATCCGGAGATTGCACTTGAAAATCCATCAACTGCCAGTGAACCGCGAAGTTCTTTCATCTTAAGATCACGTCTAAGTGCTCCCGTACAGACTGCCGTCGTTGCACCTGTCGTCTCTGCTGCCGATACCAGGAATACGATTGCGATCGTAAAAAATGCTCCCAGATTGAATACCGGCTTATGACTGGTCAGGAACACAAGCTTCGGGATACTGAACACACCAACCTCCTGAATCGTCTTATGAATACCGGAAAAGTCAACCATCGGTGCGATTCCCGCTACAGTAAATATAATTGCAAGTGCATAGCCAAATACCAGTCCGACCAGCACATTTAAATTCTTATATACGCCTTTTAGTACTTCTCTGGATACCAGACATACGATCAATGTAAATGCTCCAACGACCAGATGATACCAGGAACCGAAGTCTTTCACTCCACTTCCGCCGCCCCAGGAATCCATACCTACCGGCAGAAGTGATAATCCAATCGCGATAACTACACAAGCCGATACAACCGGAGTCAGATATTTTCTCCAGTACTTGGCACTCAGTCCAACAAAACCTTCAAAAATACCACCCAGAATAACTGCACCAACCATACCTTCATATCCAAGATTCGGATTCGTTGCAATTACCAACAGACTTCCAAGAAACGTAAAACTGACTCCCATAATAATCGGAAGTCCTGATCCGATCACTCCAATCGGATATAACTGTAAACAGGTTCCGATTCCGGCTACAAACATCGCACACTGCAATAACTGTGTAATCTCCGCCGAACTTAAATGCGCCCCATTACTTCTAAGTACTGCCGCGCTACACACGATCAGTACCGGAGCCAGATTCGATACGAACATCGCCAGTACATGCTGTAAGCCAAACGGAATGGCTTTTTTAAGTGGAACTCTTCCGTTCAGCTTATAGATATTCTCTTCACTGACCGTCTTTATCTTTTCTTCTTTGTTGCTTTCCATGACTTTTCCTCATTCTCTCTGTAAAATTTTATTTATTATAAATTTAACTTATATTTTACGAGAAAGCAACCGTGGAAGTAATAAATCCATTTATTACTTTTAAAAGAAGACTATTGCATCTGCAACAGCCTTCCTGATTTTGCTCAATTTTCTTTTTTTGTTTCTTCTATAATTCGTTGAATTGTAGTTACCGCTTCCTCCAATTCATCCGCAATTTGTTCTATAGGCTTTCCTTTTTTCAACTTCTTTCTAATCTGATTTTCCAGAAGACTCCGTTCTCCAAGTTCAATTCCAGCTTCTACCCCAGCCTCATACTCCGCTTTCCGTAATTTTTTCTCTTCAAATTCTTTATCATACTCATAGATGCTCACTTTGATCACCTCAGCCTTATTCTTCATCAAAAATTCTGCCAGAATTCCTTCCTCTATGCATTCATCTACCGCTCGCGTAACTGCTTCTTCCAGAGAAATATTCTTCGACACATATTTTCTTACCTTTGCAACATATTGGGCATATTCTTTCAATGATATATGATTCAATATACCTTAGATTTCTTTTTGAAATATGCTTTCATATAGATTAACATATAGATAAATATTATTCAATATATTTTTTAATAAACTAAACAGCAAAAAAATTCAACTTCGTCTCATCAAACTCTATCTTCTGCCTTTTACTTCTAAAATACTCCTCCACAACCTGATACATCTCCTCATACCGTCCTTCGCATGCACAATTTCCCAACGGTTCGATCCAACATGACTGCTTCCCACAGGCATCTCTTAAGTGGACTTTAAAATTCAGTCCTTTCTCCTCCAGCAATCCGTTCACTTCAATAATTTCATTAAATGTAATATAATTCATATCTGCTATCTCCTCCAGTTCTTTCCACTATAGTATCCGGCTGCATTGAATATCGTTGCGAATACATTGATCATCTTGTTCGACGTATACACTGCATGATACCGGTTATATTTTCCCCAGTCTGCATTCGCCAGTGTCCATGTTCCGGATACAGCAGCAAGATAAATAACAGCACACAGAAATCCCACGATAAGTTCGCCGGTTGCCATCAAGTGTCCATACTTCTGATTCAGCATCTGCGCTATCACTACTGCCATGATCAGGCTGGCAAGCATACTGATCCAGAGTTTGTTCAGGATATAACGATTCAGCTTTGATCCCATCCACAATATGATTGCAAGAATAAATGCCCCGCCATACAGGTAGATTACATACTGCTTCAATACCGCTGTATCACGACACACAATATATCCTCTTCCCATCACTGTTCCGATTGTAAAAAGTCCGACAGGCTGTACAACTGCCCCCAGAAGCAACAATGTCAGATGCACTTTCATATTCGCCGAACATGTTCCTATGATCAGCAGACCTACCACAGCTGCAAGTGAAATCAGCCCGACATAAAGATGTGTTCCGATATAATCCTTCGGAAGCAGCCATATAGATATCACACTTAAGATCGTTCCTGCAATAAAAAAGCATGCAATCTCATTGTTCATCTCATCCCTGCTTAATTTCTTCTGTACAATATCCTCTTTCAAAAGAATTGCCAGACGTACCTGCCACTCTTCTTTTTCTTCCTCAATCTCAAGCTGATCGATCGATGTAATATCAAGCTTACTTTTCAGTGCCTTCTGACAGGTCAATTTTGTCTCTTTTAATGTTCGTTCTTCTTTTTCGATCTCATCCAATCTGTGAGATAATGCTTCCTGTAAAGTCAATCTATTTTCATAGATATCTTTGATCTCCTGTACCGGAATACCGATCAGACGCAGCTTTTTAATTTCCTGAAGCTGTTCTACATCTGTTTCTGAATACTCCCGGTAATTATTTTCCTGATTACGTGCCGGATGGATCAGTCCTTCTTCTTCATAAAATCTTATATTCGCCTTGGAAATCCCAACCTGTTTTTCTACATCTTTAATCTTCATAAAGTGACACCTTCTTTCCATTCTTCCAGTCTGCCTCTGTAATGATCTCTTTGCGGTGTTTTATCGTCTTGTATTTTACTTTACCAAATAAACCTTTCTGCTCTTTACAATAAATGATATGAACTGCCATATGAAACTTCTGGTTCTCGTCTTCCAACTCATGACTGTATTCCAGATGAGTCGCACTGTAACGAAGCAGAAGCACTTCACCGGCTCCCACCGGTACATTCCCACCATCCACAGACATAACCTGAAATGTAATGGTTCCCGGTATTTCGATTTCTTTTAATTCAATCTGTTCTTTTATTACTGTCTGAAGTTTAGAAATGATTTTGTTTCTTTCTTCACTTTTTTCCATACTGTCACCTTCCCTCATTCCGAATATCTACATCCTTCTCCCTCTTTGTTAAGATGATTATATTCCTTCAAGCCGCTTGAAGGTCAAGAGATTCACCATATTTTTCTTCCATTTTTTGCCTTTACTCGTATTCCCGCTCGATTTTTTTCTCTGCCAGCCGCTCTGTCTCTTCTATTGCTTCTTTATAGCCGGTCAGTGCCGCAAATGGTGCAAACTGAGCCGCTCGGTCTGCTATCGGCATCGGCGGATGTGTCTCCGATACATGATGCGGAAGGTTCAGAATATCTCCATACTTTTGCTGCACTTCGATCACCGATTTCTGTAATTTCCCCGAAACCTGTGTAACATTTTCTTTCGAAACATTTTCATTCCTCACGCTTTATGTCCTCCGATCTGCCGGTTCCGTTCCATCGCAGTTCCATCCTCCTGCAGATTCATTCCTTTTAAGATTGCATTCTTTCCATATTTTTTCTTGATATCCAGCATCGCCTTCTGCATCTTCTTTTCCCGTTCCAGCTTCTCATTCTTCTCTTCCTTTTCCTTCTTTGCAATTCCAAAATCTGTAAAAAGATTCATCTGTTCATACTGCTGTCCTTCCTGGACCTCTTTCTCACTGATCACATGATTCGCTGCCATCGTAATCCGGCGGATCAGAAGATCCGGATTCACAATT
>UMFT01015674.1_pt1 | contig 16214 bp, 9 predicted proteins | sample 1965081 | NCBI WGS metagenome assembly UMFT01 (sample SAMEA4836053, study PRJEB28245) | human gut metagenome | biome: gut microbiome; material: fecal sample | place: Denmark | collected 2008
GGTTATGTGGAATCAAGACAGCCAAACAGTGAGTATTATAAATGCGGATAATATAGAAAACGTATTCGCAAAGGGTGATATTAACCCCGCATCACCTAAATTTACCGGTACGTCATATATGAACTGGCTTACCCAATACAATGAAGAAACCAAAATACCTGCATTCGGACAAGTAACTTTTGAGCCTTGCACAAGAACTGATTGGCATTATCATGACGGCGGTCAGATCTTACTTGTGACAGAGGGCGTCGGCGTGTTTGAAATGGAGGGCGAGCCTGCAAGATTAATGCAAGCCGGTGATGTAATTCTTATTCCACCGGGTAAAAAGCACTTTCATTCTGCTATAAACGACAGTTGGTTTGCACATATTGCAATAGGCGTAAATCCGGGTGTCGGAACAACAAATTGGCTTGATAAAGTTACAGACGATGAATATAATGCGGCAGTAGAGGAGGCTCGTGCAAACGGAACTATTCGTGAAAAGAGCGATATAATGTTCCCAAAGGGAGATTTGTTAAATGAAAAGGGATACAGCGGTGCAGTGTACAAAAACAAGCTTGTTGAGAACGAAACAACATTTAATTGCCCTGAGGTTGATAACTACACTATGGAAAAAGGTGCAAGAACAGATTGGCATTCTCACGAGAGCGGTCAACTCATAATCGTAACAAACGGAACGGGCTTATATCAAGAAGAAGGCAGTGATGTAAGAGTTGTAAAAGCCGGAGATGTCATAGAAGCAAAACCCGGAGTAAAGCATTGGCACGGTGCAGCAAATGAACAGTTTGCTTATATTGCCGTAAACGGTAATCCGGGACATGACAAAATAACTTGGGATAAAGCCGTAACCGATGAAGAATATAATTCCGTACAAGCAGGCGGAAATACGGCAGTAGTTAAAACCGATTCGGGAAATGTTCAAGGATATGTAAAAGACGGAACGTATACATATCACGGAATACCTTATGCGAATGCAGATGAAAGATTTGTTCTGGCTCATAAAACAGACAGTTGGGACGGTACTAAAACTGCATATTCATACGGTCAAATAGCACCACAGTCGGGCGGCAATAATTTGCCGACAATGAGCGAGGATTGTCAAAATCTTAATGTATGGACTCAAGGTGTGAATGACAGAAAGAAACGTCCCGTAATGGTATGGCTGCACGGCGGCGGATTTTCAACAGGTTCGTCAATAGAAAGTCCTGCATATGACGGTGAAAATCTAAGTAAAAAAGGCGACGTTGTAGTTGTTTCGATTAACCACAGATTAAATTCTTTGGGACATTTGGATTTGTCGGCATACGGAGATAAATATAAATATTCGACAAACGTGGGAATGACAGATATTATTGCCGCTCTTGAATGGATAAAAGATAATATTGACCAATTCGGCGGTGATCCCGACAATGTAACCGTATTCGGTGAATCCGGCGGCGGTGCAAAGGTGCTTGCACTTATGACAAGCCCGTATGCAAAGGGATTGTTCAATAAAGGTATTGTCGAAAGCGGAGCGACAGAGAATATGGGCGCAAAGTTTACCGACTTAAAGGCAAGTCAAAGAGTAACAGAGATTACTCTTGATAATTTGGGAATTACACCTGACAGAATTGAAGAACTGCAAAATGTTTCATACGAAGATTTAACCGCTGCATCCGATAAAGCACTTGTACAAGCTGCCGAGGAAATGGGTATATATGAGGAATTTGTAAACGGATATTCGCTTTTATGGGAGCCGGTTGTTGACGGTGATTTTCTTCCTACAAGTCCCGTTACTGAAGACGGCTTTTCCGAGGCAGGCAAGGATATTCCTCTTTTGATTGGCTCTAATCTAAATGAATGGACTGTAATGGGTAACCCTATGGCAAATTCTAATGAAGAATTGAGTACAGAAGAATTAAATAAACGTCTTACAGATACTTACGGCGATAAAGCACAAGAAGTGCTTGCCGCATTTAAAAAGGCATATCCTAATGAATCCGATACTTCGGCACTGTATGTGGATAATACACTTATCAGATTACCGATTTTAAAACTTACCGCACATAAGGCTGACCAAAACGGTGCACCGGTATATTCATATGTATTCAGTTGGGGAACATCGTATCATACTGCTGAAATACCGTTTGTGTTCAACAATATTGATAAGGTAAGCGTAAGCGGTGACAGAGATGAAGCAGAAAAACTTTCGGATATTATGAGCAGTGCATGGATTAATTTTGCTAAAACGGGAAATCCGAACGGTGACGGAATACCTGATTGGGAACCATATACGAGAAGTAATTCGGCTGTTATGATTTTTGACAATGAAACATATCTTGTACATAATCACGAACAAGAGCTGATGTCGCTGTTAGCACCGAATTATAAATATTAATATTTACGGAAAGGCTATGATTAATTATGAAAAAAATAATAGGCTTTATAATTGTAATGATGATGTGCGTTGTCGGCACAACATTTGCAAATGCGGCTGAAATGAATTATTCGGACGGCACGCTTACGATAAACGGTTTAAACGGCAGTGCCGATTTATTACACGCATCATATACAGACTGTGTTTTGGACAGTACGGAAATTTTGAATGTATCCGACGGAACGTATAATATTAATGCAAAAAACGGTGATAAGTTGTTTTTGTGGGATAATACGAATACAATGAAACCGCTTAGCGGAAATATAATCGTAGGTGAAAAAAATCAAGGTGAAAATCTTGAAGAAGATACTCAAGGGAAAATTCTTGTTGTGTATTTTTCGGCTCAAAGTCATACAGAAAGAGTTGCAAATTATATTGCACAGGAAACCGGTGCAGATATATTTGAACTTGTACCGAAAAATCCGTACACAAGTGCTGATTTGAATTATTCAAACAGTAGCAGTCGTGTTGTGTATGAATATCAACATCCCGAAGAAAGAAATGTCGAACTTGTATCCGCAGTACCGCCGAATTGGGATTCTTATGATACCGTATTCGTAGGTTATCCTATCTGGTGGGGAGTTGCCGCATGGCCCGTAAATGGATTTGTTACGGCAAATGACTTTACCGATAAAACGGTTATTCCGTTCTGTACATCCGCAAGCTCCGGGATAGGTCAAAGCGGAACTCTTTTGAGAGATTCCGCAAAAGGCGGAAACTGGCTTAACGGTATGAGATTTTCGTCAAGTGCATCTGAAAGTACAGTGAAAAGTTGGGTAGCAAGTCTTGATTTGAATTAATAAAAAATAGCTTTCTATGGTGAGCATAGAAAGCTATTTCGTTGTGTGAATGTTTTTTCTCTCTTTTTGCATAAGCAAGCACGCAAAAACGCATACGAGCAATTCGGTAATAGGAAACGCAATCCATATTCCGATAATTTGTAAGGTATGATTTAACAGCCACATTAACGGAATCAGCAAAACACCTTGACGACAAAGTTGAATAATAATACTCGGTACAACTTTGTCTGTTGCTTGTTTATATGTTGCAATCATTGTAGAAAGTCCGCTGAATACAAACCCTAAAGACATTATACGCATTGCAGTTATGCCCAATAAACGCATTTCTTGTGATGCAGAGAAAAGAGAAAGTATTTCGTCCGGGAAACACATAACCAAAAATGTTCCTACAAACATCATAATTGTTGCAAAGAGTGTTCCGATTTTGTAAGTTTGCCATAAGCGAGCCTCTTTTTTAGCTCTGTAATTAAACCGCATAATCGGCAAACAGCCTTGTATAAGACCGTTTACTGTCATAACAATTAATTGTTGTACCTTGAAATATGCTCCGAAAAAAGCCACCGCCGTATCGGAATAGTTTACTAAAAATACATTTACGAAGTTTACCATGAAAGAACCTAATGCGTTCATTATAAAAGATGGTAAACCGTATGAAATGAGCATTTTGAGTATTTGCGCATCAAAGCGATAGCCTTTTAGAATCGGCTTAACTTTTTGCTTTGTGAAAAACAACTGTATCAATGCAATCAGCATTGACAGAGTGTATCCCAAAACTGTTGCGAGTGCCGCACCAGCAATACCCATTTCCGGAAACGGTCCGACACCGAAAATAAGCAATGGGTCGAAAATAAAATTAAACATTACACCGATAATTTGAAACCACATCGGTGCAATCATATTACCGGTTGCCTGCAACATTTTTTGAATTGCGATATGTACCATATTTGGAATCTGCATATACGCACAGATTTTCATATAGCGCAATCCGTATTTAAAAATCTCATTATTTTGCGTGAATGTAGCGTAATAGGGTTTTATAATAAAAAGCGTTGCTATGGTTACTGCCACACCGACGGACAAAGACAACAGAAGTCCGAGTGTTGCCGCCGAATCGGCTTTTTTCTGCTTGTTCTGACCTAAATATCCCGCAATCAAAACATTAACGCCGACGCCTATCCAAATAGATAACGCATTCATAAGTGTAGTAATCGGAAATGAAAGCGAAACTGCGGCTAGTGACTGTTCGTTGATTTTTGCGACAAACATACTGTCTACAAGGTTGTATGAATACTGTAAAAACATCGAAATAAGCGGCGGGGCAGACATTTGCAATATCAGTTTGTTTATAGGTCTATATGCCATTTTATTCTCTGCGTTCATTTTTGCACACTCCCATAATTATATATACTGTAATTATAACGTGAATACTGTTGTATTTCAACCGATATTCTGCATTTTTTAATAAAACCGGTGCAATAAAAGGCAGTCTAAAATGATATGCACCCCAAAAGTTAGACACTTTTGGAGGTGCATATTTTTATTATGATATTATTTTATAGTGTATATTTTATTAAATACAGCTGCGGCTTGGGCACGAGTGGTATTTGCTTTAGGGCGGAGGGTATTATCCGTGAAACCACTTATAATTTCATTCCCGCAAGCCCATTGGAAAGCAGAAACAGCATAATCGGAAATGTCTTCCGTATCTGAATAACTGTCGAGTGTATCAATTATAGAAGTGTCAATTTGTTTATATTCTGCAAATCTCTTTAAAATCGATACCATCTGCTCACGAGTTATATTATCGTTCGGAGCAAACTCTGTGTCGCTGTAACCTGAAATAATATTATTCTCACTGCCCCAAGCGACAGCATTTGAGAAATAATCATTTTCATTTACATCAGTGAAGTTATAATCAACATCGGATTTTGTTTCGCCGTCAATTCTGTGAAGAACAGTTATAAACATTCCTCTCGTAATATCTGTATCAGGAGCAAATTCCGTATCGCTTACACCACTCATTAATCCGTTGTCATATGCGGATTTTATCGGGGCATAATACCATTCATTTTCTGCAACATCATCAAACCACCAATCGTCTTTGCTGGACGGTGTAGGTGTTTTTTGCGGAGAGTCGTTTATTTCTTTGAATGTTACGTCAACGATTACTTGGCTTCCTGGCATTACGAATGAAAATTCATTGTCGGCTGTCTTTGTAACTTCAATTACATTTCCCTTTGAATCAGTAACTGTTACAGTATCAACCTCATAACCGTCATTCGGTTTTGTATTAACCGTTACGTTTTCACCCAATGCGGCATTTTTCTTTGATATATTCATACTTCCGTTGTCGTATGTCTTGTTTGCAGAAGAAATACCGTATTTTGCAGAACTTCCGCCGCCACTGCTGCTTGGTTTTGAAGTAGGAATTGGTGTAGGAGTAGGTTCATCTGATTCTATACCTGTTACTTGAACATCAATACTGTCGTCAATTCTGTATTTTGGATAGTATGCGTATATCTTTGCATTACCATTGCTTAGCGGAATAACTTCACCGTCATCGGTAACAACAGCTATGCTGTTATCTGTTGAATAATACTTGACTTCACCCGCATAATCATTCCAAGGGAAAGCTTTTGTTTGAAGTGTTGTTGTATCATTTTTTCCGTTTAATGAAACGTTTTCGGCACCATCGTTGATTTCTGCAATAAGTGGTTTATTAGAGATAAACATGGTATATGCGTTAGATGTGTTTTCACCGCTTACTGCTGAAAGTTTAAAGTCTATATATCCTAAATTGTTGAAATCAGCTTTATCTATCTCAAACGGAACTGTAATATCTTTACTTTCACCGCTCGCAAGTTGAGGTAGGGAAGTAGTGCCGAAAGTTTTGTCGGCGGTATTATTTAGCGTTACATTTATTTCGTCGGACGGTTTAGAACCGTTGTTTGTAACTGTTGCAGATGCATAATAACCGTTATCATCGTGTTTGATTTCAAAGCTCGATACATCAAGTCTTGTATCATACGGGATGGCTTTTGTGGCAGATACAGGCTTTGCATTTTCAATTCCGCGTTCAGTTACCGTAACTGTAACTTCTTCATTTTCCAAGTTGCTCGGAACTGTCCATGGTACACTGACATTTATCGAATTACCGGATTCGATTATGTTGTCAGAACTGCCCTCGTAAAGTATATTTCCGTTTTTATCCGTTACTTTTAAATCATAACCCTTTGCGTCAAGCAAACCTGTGTTCGCAATAGTGAATGTTATATCTTCCGAATAATTCGGATAAATCTTTGACGGAAGAATAATATTGCTGCCTTTAATTTCAAGAGAACTTACTGGTTCAAAGTCAATGGTTACAAGGGTGTTTTCACTGTATTTCATAGGTGAATCTGCATCGCTTTCATCAATCCATTGCTTGTAGTAGTTTGAAACAGCTGATATTTTATTATCATCAGTCATATATAGGTCAAGTTCGTCAATAACCATACCGAAATCGGTAATTTGTACCGAATTGCCGAACTTCCAATAACCGTTATTTGTGCCACGCTGATAACGTACACCGTATATTTCAGTACCGTTCTTTGTACTGTCTTGACTTAATTCTGTGTAATAAATATAAATATCTTCACCGTTGGATGTTACAATATAGTTTCCTATACTTGTGCAAAGGTCGTCATTACCTTGGAAGTTTGCACTTGTGACATTAAATGTACCGTTGTACAAGGCTTCGTAAATGCTGTTTTCATATACGTCGTCTGACATACCGAGTTCAGCTGCAGTCTTTTTATACCAATCGGCATTTTTGTTATCATCGGTCATTTCGCCGTTTTTGTATGCACTGTTTACCGTATCGGCATTAATCAAGTCTGTCATATCTCCGTTTGAATCTGCGTTAAACATTGAAGATAACATATCCGAAAGATTCATAATTTTAAACATATATCCGTTATCCAACCATGTCAGGTACAATTCACCGTTAATGTTGGTAAGTTTAGGTAATGAATTAGATATACTGTCATTTGTAATTTGTATCGGGAAATATGCTTGCCCGGTTGTTAGGTTTTGAATTTGCAGATAAAGCTCTCTGTCGTCACCTGTTTGTAAATCTTCGTCTTCATCAATAGTGTAACTTGAAATTAAATAACTTTCGTTATTTATATTTATTGTTGCCGAATTATAATCCAATGCAATAGGAGAGCTGATTGTTTTATGAGGTATCGGAATTATGGTTTCATCATAAGACTTTCCTGTGCTCATATCGTATTTTACATAGGCTATATTAGAGAATGATTTTTCAAGCTGTAATAGGTCACTGTTACTGTTGCCTAATTTTGACACATCAAGCTTGACATAGCTTATATAAAGCATATCTCCGTCAACATCAATTTGTGGATTTAAAGTAAGGTATCTGTCGTGTACAATACTGATTTCTTTGCCCATTTTGTTGGTTTTTGTATCGTATATTGCACAAGAAATACCGATTGATGAAAGCTTTTCTCTTGAAGTTTCCACACCCGCAAATGCGTCTTTAACATCGGTCCATGCGATAATAACTTTGTCACCTATCTTTTTAAGTGTGTGTATTGAATCAGGTGTACCGTCGTCTGCTACTGCTTTAGGAATAGACCAATGAGTACCGTCAAATATCGAATAATACAGAGTTGCTCCGTTGTATTCGGCACGATCTCTCGAATCGTCTATAAATGTAAGCATCTTCTTACCGTCATCAAGAGGGATAATATGAGGTCTCGTTCTGTCTGCGACATCATTTATTAATTGTTTACAGCTTACAACTTTTTCTGTTGCGGTAAGCTGAATATCATCATTTTTTCCGAAAGTAGATAAATCAGATGTGCCGTTACTGTATGGAGTTAATTTAATATCATCATCGGTCATAAGTCCGTTGAAGAAATCAAATTCAGAGGCATGCTCAAGAGTACCCCAACCTTTTGTATATTTGACTACATCTACATCAACGGAGAAGAATAATAAGTCGAATCCCACACCGCCGGCTGCCGTTATCAGTGTACCGGGCTGACCGTTTGCAAAACTCAAATCAAATTGGAATGTTGTAGCAACGTAACCTCTTGCTGAAAGTACATCGCAAAAACCTACACCTACTTGTAATTTTCCTGAAATGACAACACTTGGTGTTACATCGGTAGTGCTCAGTCTGTCTGCTATATTGCCTTGATAGTTGTTAAATTCATCTGCGGATATTGCATTTTTATCATCATCTGCAGCATAGTTTGTAATTAGATCTACCTGAATACCGGCAATGATATTTAAAAATACAGGTACACCGTAAATTGTAGTATACATAGTCTTATTGAATGTATAGGCTCCGCCGATAGAAACCGAACCGCAAGCAAACATATAGTCGTTGTCCGGCGTTTTAACAAAGTCGAAAGCTAAAATAACGGCTACTTCGACGCTGTACCTTTGGTTATTAAAACCGGCAAATGGAGCTTTGGTATCTTTTAGTAAATCGGTATAATCTGCATATGCTTCTTGATATTCGGCATCGGTTTTATAATCGTCACGAGACGGAGCGACACCATTGAATGTCGCAGCCATTATTTTCATAGCATTACTTCTGTGATTATTATTTTCTTGAACAGCACCACGGAATTTATCATAAAACGCTTTTTTCTCGTAAACGGTTTTCTTACCCATACTATTGAGTATTGTGTCAATATTTGCCTGAATAGTATAACCGGTGTTGTCAGGCCAGTTTGTTTTGCCGAATGTAATCAATCCAGATTGGCATTTGCCTATTGCTGAGCCGACTAACGGAATATCGATTGTACCGCTTTTATCCGCATCGAAAGTTTGAGGTGTTGTAAGTGCAAATTCCGTATAGAATGAAAGACCTGTTGCAACATCGGGATACACAATTTCAATTTCAGTGTTACCTGATGATAATTTTTCTGAATCTACAAGACGTACAGAAAGACTGTCACCAGAATGTAGATTTTCTGTCATCTTAGGAATTGTACATTCTATAATACTGCTGCCATCCTCACGAGGATAACCTTTGTATTCGGTTGTCTGACCGGTTGATGTGCGAACGGTGAATACTGCCTCACTGACACTTCTTCCATAGCTGTCTATAACGGCTGTGACTGTAAGATTGTCGTCGAGTATTCTTATTTGATTTTGGTTTAAGTCGGCTGTGTTCTTGTCATATGTGTACATAATTGACGCAACCTTAGGAGCACCGTAAGGGTAGGTGATATTTGTGTTACCTGCATTTACGGTATAAGCACCGTCTGCTTGACCAAGTGCATCTGTGAGCTTTACTTTTGCTACATAGCCTGTCGTAACACCGTTTGAGATGTACATTGTAATAAGGTCGTTTGTGTCACCCAATACGTTTGTCAATACATAAGTACCGGTATCGGAAGTTGTACCGGTCGCACTGTCAGGCATATAGCTTGAGTTTGCGGAGTTTAGCGACTGTGAACCTTTTCCGGCTGATACGGAATATCCTACAAGCGGAAGAGATTCCGGTTCTAAGCCGTTATCGCGGATAGACGCATTTTTAGAAACAACAGTACCTGATATATTAAATGATTTTAAATCGCTCTTTTTAACTTTTTTGTAATTTACAGTTATAACATTGTCTGTTGTTTGTGCTTGCGCAACGGTGTGATAAGAATTGGTTGTAAACGTGTCGTTGCCTTGCTTGATAACGGGACGGTATATGTATTCATTATCTTCAATGGAGGCAAAATTTAATGTATATATCTTACCTGTAATCGGTGTTATTTTATCTGAAAGATTTGATTCTGACGGATTTGCGTTAATAACATATTTACCACTTACTTCCTTTTCAGTTGTTCATCGGAACTTGAATTAAGATCATTTTCACTGATAAGACTCTGTACCGTTAAATACTTTTCAGCACCGTTTTCAAATTTAATTTCGATTTTGTTTGAATTTTTCGCTATAAGAGGACGTATTCTGTAACTCGTATTAGGCTCAAGGAATAATTTTGTTGTATCGGTTATTGTGTTGAAACTTGTGTTGTTTGTTGAAACTTGATAACCTACAACATGATATCCGTCATCCGGAGTTGTTGCACTTAAATCAAGTGTATCACCTGCATGGTGAGTAACTGTTTTACCTGCGGCAAGCTCGCTTGATATAAAGCTGCCGTTTCCTTCACCGGCTGACGGTAATACTTCGACTGTAACATCGGCATATGATACTTTAGGTGTTATCTTCAGATTTTGATGATAACCGTATGTGTCATGTGCAACATTTTTTTGAACCGATTCAATCCATGATATGAAATATTTATCATATGGAATGTAATAAAGATTTTGCTTTTCTGTTTTCTTCAGCTCATTATTTACGTTATCCGATGTGAAATTTACTTCGTCAGAAAGTTTTGTTCCTTTTTTTGAGTTAAGGTATGAAATGAATTCTTCGGGATAATTTACAGTTATTTTATCATCAGTTGTACCCGGATCTATGGTGATTTTATAGCCTGAAATATATCCGTATTTACCTTTGTGACCGTTAATGTCTGTATCATTTATTGTAAATACAATATTGCAGTCATCCTCATTCGGATTGGTCCAGAAATCACGCGTTTTACTTCCGGCGATTTGAGCACCGCTGTTAAGTTCAACCTGCATAGGTAAGGCCTTTATCTTTTCATTACCGATACAGTATTCCTGTGTTGGGGGTTGGTTAAGTTCTACATTAACCTTTTTATACATAGCCGCAACACCGTAAAAGCGTACATAACTTTTCGGAGTTTTTGATTTGTCTTCATCAGCCGAATGTATTTCCATGCTTATATTTCCGTTTAAAGGTTGGTTGTTATTCAAGAGAGTTGCAGGCATTGCGTCAAGTGTTCTGCCGAATTTTCCGCTTTTTGATTTGTTGACAACAATACTGTCATTATTTGCAATTTTAAATCTTGCAAGTTGCCCGCCAAAGGCGCTTGATGTTGATTCCATATCGGGAGTCATATTGATAATATACCGACGGTACAGTTTTGGAATGTGTCCATACTCCGCCTTTATCCCACATACTTGTATGGTAATATTCAAGTTTTCCGTAGTGAGAGCTACCCATATTTCTTTCACGTGTATCTATTTCATATTTGTTGTCCCAATGACCGCAACCCCATGGCTTATCACCCCAATATCCGTCATAATAAAACAGACCGTCGCGGTTTGTTTCTGTTGCAAAGTAGTATGTACCGACTTCGGGAGGAATGTCATAATTGTGAGTTCCGTCACCTGTTGCGTATATTTTACCTTCGGCAGGATCTTTTGAATTATCTGACGGCATTGTATATTTAACGTTGTATTTAAGACCGTTTATGGTGATGTCATTTGTCTGATTTTCATTGCCCATAAGAGAAATATCACTCTCATCATCGGCGTTGTTTTTGATTTTGACAACGGTTTCGGCATATTTGCCGCTTTCACAGCCCGTCATATCACTCATCAGCAGTTTAAATTCACCCTCGCCGGATACGGGAATTTCGATTGTCTTTTCCGTTTCATAAGGAATGAATGTAACTGTTTTGATTTGTTCTTCATAATTTTCTCCTGCTACTGCGGTAATGCTCGATGACAGCAAAGTGAAATCGCAAAGAGAATATTCTGCATTTTTTCGCTTTATTGTAACAGTGGCATTTCCGTCTTTTGACGTGTAACTGTTTCTGCTGAAAGAAACAACGCTTTTTTCTTTCGGTTCGTCGTCTTCGATATTTACAGAAAGTGATGTTACTTTATAAAGTTCGGCATTATCGGGATTTACCAAAAGTAAAGAAAAACCTTCTGTGCCTTCGCTTTTTTTTGTCGTCCAATATTTTGAATTTAACCGTTTTTTCGTTTTCGCCCGGTGCGAAAGTAACGGTTGTACTGCTTGAGTATTCAATTTCTGCCATTGCATCCGGCACTACTTCGTCTGCAAATTGCTGTGCCATTTCTGAATCAAATTCCGAATAATTTTCAATATCTGTATTCTCTTCCGAAATGTTATCCGATGTTTCATCAGTGTCAGCTTCTGCCGTGGCATAACGTTCAAGTATTGAAACCCCATCACCGGTTTTCTCTGCGTTATCGTCAAGAATTATATAGTCCTCGCCGTATATCGCAGTTAAGTCAAGCGAGTGGATTGTGACGCTTGCTTCTTCTGATAAATCGCCCTCACGATAAATAGGGAATGAATAAAAAGCATCTTCTTCCTTGACGTTTGCTGACGCAGTACCAAGGTAAATTAAATTGCCGCTTGGAAGTTTTTCCGAATCAATTCGTGATGCGTTTAACGGCATGACCGTTTCTTCTGCTTTTGCAGGAATAACTGCCATAGAGGCAAGCATTGACAGCGACAAAAGCAATGATAGTAATTTTTTCATTTTAATCCTTCCTTTCATATTAGAAATATTGGTAGTGTAAAAGACTTTCTCTTTTAAAACAGAGAAATAATTATATATAATAAAAGTATATATTATGATTATTATAAATGTCAATATAATCTAACTCAAATGCCATTTTTTTGACACAAAATCACGTTAAAACAATATTTCACACAAAACCGCAGCGGTTTTGTCTGCATTATTTTATGGGGAACGTGCAATTTCGGGTTGTAATCACTTCTGACTGTATGTGTGTCGGAAATGACTTTAAATCTAAAGTTCCCGGTTTTAATTTTAAAGAATTCTTTCATAATAAATAGAAAACTCATCAATAAAAAAACAGTTGAAAACCACACAAAATTTACGTTAATATGCGATTAAAACATATATTATGTTATGTAAATCAAATAAAAGCAAAAAAATATGAAAAAAGGGTTGACTTTATAAGGGTTTATGTGGTAAACTATTTTAGTATGAAAAATACGCACATTTGTGGATTGTGTGAAAGTTGCCTGTTTTGCCTGGGTCTTCACATAAGGTGAAACAAATGGAGGAATAATCAAAAAACGAGGAGGAAATAAAAATGGCAAACGTAATTTCAATGAAACAGCTTTTAGAAGCAGGTGTTCACTTCGGACACCAAACAAGAAGATGGAACCCTAAAATGGCTGAATACATCTTCACAGAAAGAAACGGTATCTACATCATCGACCTTCAAAAGACAGTTAAAAAGGTTGAAGAGGCTTATTATTTCGTAAGAGATATTGCTGCAAGCGGTGAAGATATTCTATTCGTAGGTACAAAGAAACAAGCTCAAGACTCAATCAAAGAAGAGGCTGAAAGAGTTGGTATGTACTATGTAAACGCAAGATGGCTTGGCGGTATGCTTACAAACTTCAAGACAATCCAAAAGAGAATTGAAAGACTTGCTCAAATCAACCAAATGGAAGAAGACGGTACTTTCGATATGCTACCAAAGAAGGAAGTTATTAAGCTAAAGGCTCAAAGAGATAAGCTTGAAAAGTATCTTGGCGGTATTAAAGACATGAAGAAACTTCCTGGTGCAATGTTCATCGTTGACCCAAGAAAAGAAAAGATTGCTATCGCAGAGGCTAAGAAGCTTAACATTCCTGTAGTAGCTATCGTTGATACAAACTGTGACCCTGATGAAGTAGACTACGTTATCCCTGGTAACGACGACGCTATCAGAGCCGTAAAGCTAATCGCATCAACAATGGCTAACGCTATTATCGAAGGCAGACAGGGCGAAGACGCTCTTGCAGATGCTGAAACAGCTGAAGCAGATACAGTAGAAGAATAATTTTCATATAATTAATATAGGAGGAAAAGTAACATGGCATTTACAGCTAAAGACGTAAAAGAATTAAGAGAAATGACAGGTTGCGGTATGATGGACTGTAAGAAAGCTCTTACAGAAACAGACGGTGACAAGGATAAGGCTGTTGAATATTTGAGAGAAAAAGGTCTTGCAACAGCTGCTAAGAAGTCAGGCAGAATTGCTGCTGAAGGTATCGTTAAGGCTTATGTTGACGGTAACGTAGGCGTACTTGTAGAAGTAAACTCAGAAACAGACTTCGTTGCTAAGAATGATGAATTCCAACAGTTCGTTTCAGACGTTGCTAAGACAATCGCTGAACAAAATCCTGCTGACGTTGAAGCACTTAAAGAATTAAAGTGCGGAGAAAGCACAATCGGCGAAATGCTTACAGAAAAGATTGCTAAGATCGGCGAAAACATGAACATCAGACGTTTCGCAAGAATTGAAACAACAGGTGCAGTTGTAGATTATATCCACGCTGCAGGTAAAATCGGTGTATTGGTTGAGGCTGACGCTGAAAACAACGAGACTACAAAAGAGTGCCTAAGAAACGTTGCAATGCAAGTTGCAGCACTTAGCCCTAAGTATCTTTCAAGCGATGATATTCCTGAAGAATATAAGGAACACGAAAAGAAGATTCTTATTGAGCAACTTAAGAATGATCCTAAGAATGCATCTAAGCCTGAAAACATCATCGAAAAGATGATCACAGGTCGTCTTGCTAAGGAATTCAAGGAAGTTTGCCTGCTTGAGCAAGAATACGTTAAGGCTGAAAATAAGGAAAACGTTGCTAAGTACGTTAAGAGCGTTGGCGACATTACTATTAAGCAATTCGTACGTTTTGAAACAGGCGAAGGTCTTGAAAAGCGTGAAGACGATTTTGCAGCAGAAGTTGCATCAATGGTAAAGTAATTTAACTAAACCGTATATTAAACCACGGTAGACGATAAGTTTATCGTGGTTTTTATGTGCAAATTAGAAAGTGGATTAATTTTGTGGAATTAGTTAGCATTAGCTAATTTTGTCTGCTTAGGATAAAAGAAAAGGGAATAGAAGATATGGGGAAAAAGATTATATCATTTTTGTCTGACGGTATTTTGTCGGGAATATTTTTGTGCGTAGGCTGTTGCGTGAGTATGTCGGTTGAGTCAAAACCGCTGGGAGCGTTCTTGTTCAGCTTGGGTTTGTGTGCAATTATTGTGTTTAAATTCGGTTTGTTTACGGGTAAAGCCGGATATATGGCGGTAAAACCGTTGTCGTATGTGCCGGAAGTTGTACTTACCTTTATCGGTAATGCAACAGGTGCGGCGATAGGCGGTTTCTTGCTTAACCTTACACGTTTGGGAGCGACTTTATCGGAAAAGGCAGCTGCTATCACGGCAACAAAGTTTGCCGATTCACCGCTTAGTATATTTGTATTGGCGGTGTTCTGCGGTATACTGATGTTTACGGCGGTTGACGGAAATAAAAGAGCGGCTGAAAAAGGTGACTTTGTGATGTCACTGTTTATAGTTGTTTTGCCTGCTATGGTATTCATACTTTGCGGATTTAATCACTGTATCGCCGATACTTGTTACTTCTTTATAAGTAAATGTGCTAATGCGTCACAGGCGGCAGTATATTTCTTGTGTGCTGTACTCGGTAACGCTGTCGGTTGTATGTTTGTACCGATGGTGAAAAAATTATCGCTTAATAAATTGTTTTAATAAAAAAGTTGTGGTGATTGTTCACCACAACTTTTTTGTTTATAAGCAATTATGCACAAATTCATCGAAATTCGCCAACTTTTCGACAGCGATAACATCTTCGTCTGTGGCGTTCTTTTTTTCTGCTTGTATGTTTTCCATTATGGCATTGTTGTATTAACACCAGAATATTAAAAAGTCGAGATTTTTCAAGCAAAAAAAGTAAAAAAATTTTCGGCATTTATTGACAAAAAATATATTGCGTGCTAAAATAGATTTGATTAAATAAATCACTGAAATATACACAGAGAGGAAGATTAATTATGAAATTTGATTTTTTAAAGGATAAGAAATGTTGGTGCTTTGCGGCAGGTATAGCTACTGCAGTAGTAGGTAAGAAGATTGCTACAAGCGATAAGGTTAGAAGTATGTGCGTTTCAGGTCTTGCAAAGGGTATGAAGTTCCAGCAGGAAGCAAAAGAAACACTACAAAATATGCGTGAAGAAGCTGAAGATATGTGTTATGAGGCTAAGTCACAACTAAACGACGAGGAAGAATAATAATGAAATTTAAAATCGTA
>UMFT01036615.1_pt1 | contig 16048 bp, 13 predicted proteins | sample 1965081 | NCBI WGS metagenome assembly UMFT01 (sample SAMEA4836053, study PRJEB28245) | human gut metagenome | biome: gut microbiome; material: fecal sample | place: Denmark | collected 2008
ATTTATCTATTTTATGAGTCCTTTTTCTTGACGTAATACCAGGGACTAAGATTGATGGAGTAGAACGTAAACATCGTGGAACACCTGCTACAAAAAAGGGATTGTCTAATCAACTGGTATGTATCATTACTGCAATTCAGAGATTTGGTCATACAATTGCCAATTAAACATGTAAAATCCAAGAAGAAAGCAATCTGAATTCTTCTTGGATTTACAATTATGTGAATGTTGTTCTAGAGATAAATAGCTTATATTTATTTGTAGAATATAATTCATGTTGAAAATCACACAAAATACAATTATAAAATTTTAATATTATTTTGGTTTTAGAATTAATTATTGATTATTTTAATTTTTGATATCTAATTATATAAATCTACAAATTTGAGGAGAAAGAAAATGCTAAAAGATATAACAGGAATTAGATTACTTGGTGCAAATTTCGATAAAGTAACTGATATTTTGATGTTAGACACTAATGAAGGAAATACAAGGAAAAACGTCAAGGGATGCTTACTTTATGGACGAAATGGTGCAGGTAAAAGCACATTAGCAAAAGCTATCAAAAATGCTAAAGGAGAAATTCAAGATTCTATAATTCAAGCTGAATTTCTAGATATAAATAATTCTCCAATTATGTTAAATGAGGAAGAAAATGCAAGAGTTTTTGTATTTGATGAAGAGTATATAGATAAAAACATTAAATTTCGTGAAGAAGGTTTAGATACAATCATAATGGTGGGTCATCAGGTTAAACTGGAAGATGAAATAAAAGATAAAAAAAATAAATTAGAAAAAATGGAGAATGATTTAGTACAAAAAAAAGAGATTATATCTAAAATTGAAAATTCTGAATGTAAAGAATCTCCATCATATTATTTAAAGAAGATGCGTTCAGCACTTCAAGGAAATTCATCATGGGCTGGCAGAGATAAAACAATTAAAGGAAATCGTCAAAATACAAAAGTAAGTGACGATACATATAAACAGTTTATTGTGCTTAGTACAAAAAAAACAAGGGATCAATTAGTTATTGAATTCGATAATAAGTTAATAGAGTTACAAATTGCTCAAAAGGGAGATGCAATCATTTCCGAAAAAGTTCCAATTTTGGATATAGATTATGATGAGAATGAAATCACAAAATTGTTAGAAACTCGAATAGAAAAGCCATTATTATCTACGCGTGAAAAATATTTATTAAGACTTGTACAAGCAGGAAAAACTGAGCAACTAACAAATATGGTTGACACTTTTTCTAATAAAAATGTGCATGAATGTCCTTATTGTGCGCAACCTATTACTGAGGAATATAAACAAAGCTTGATTCAAAGTATTCAGAAAATACTTAGCAAAGAGGTAGAAAAACATCAAACTGCGTTAAAATCCTTTAAAAGAGAAGAAATCATTTTTGATTTTGCCCCTTATGTAAAGCTTAAAACAAATTGTGAAGTATGCGTTAATTTATTATCTGAAATAAATAGTTCAATTTCATATAATAATTCAATAATACAAAGTAAAATCGATAATCCTTATGATCGTTTTGAGCAAAAAATTAAGTCCATCAATGCTTTATGGATCCAATTTAATTCAGTATTAGAGTTATTAGAATATGAAAGAATGGAATATAATAAAAATGTTACTGCCACCCAACCAATAATAAATGAACTAACTGATATTAATGGACATATTGCATATTATGACATTAAAGACTTTTATAATAAGTATCTGTCATGTATTAAACAAGAATCAAAAGACCGTAAAGAATATAGCAAAATTCAAGCTGAATTTAATAAAGTTTCACAAGATTTAAATGAATTGGAAGCAAAACAAAAAAATGTTAAAATAGCACTTTCTATTATTAATCGTAATTTGAGTTATATCTTTTTTTCTAGTGAAAGATTTAGAATTGAATACAAGAATAATAATTATGTATTACTTTCTAATGGAAAGTCTGTATGTCCATCTCAAATTTCTCAGGGAGAAAGAAATATAATTGGCTTATGTTATTTCTTTGCGAGTATATTACAAAATCAAGAAGAAAACATAGCTTATACAAAAGATTATTTATTAGTTATCGATGATCCAATATCAAGTTTTGATATTGAAAATAGAACGGGAATCATGTCATTTTTAAGATATAAACTTGGTAAGTTTTTGCTAGGAAACATAGATACAAGGGCTATTATAATGACTCATGATCTATTAACATTTTATGATTGTGGAAAAATTTTTGATGAATTGACTGCTGGATGTAGATCAAAGTATAATACTAATTTTATTTATAAACAATATGAGTTAAAAAATAAAACATTAATACGGTTTTCTTATAAAAGTAGACAAGAATATACCGAATTATTAAAAATAGTTTATAATTTTGCATTAGGTGATGTTTCTGACTATAATCTGATAATTGGGAATATAATGCGACAAGTACTAGAAGCATTTTCTACATTTCAATATAAAAAAGGAATTGATAACATTTCAACAGATCGAGGTATATTAGATTTATTACCTGATGTGTACCAAACATATTTCGAAAATTTGATGTACCGATTAATTCTAAATAATGGAAGTCATAAATTAGATCAAACTAAATCAATGTATGATATGAACTTCTTTGCAGTGATATCAGAAAGCGAAAAACAAAGAACTGCGAAAGAAATACTGTGTTTTATTTATCTATTAAACAAAAAGCATTTGTTATGCCATCTAGATGGATGTAGAGATGTAGAGCAAAACTTAACACAATGGTGTTATGAAATAAAATGTAATGCAGGAGCTTAATCTAAACACGGCTGATTTTATATTTTTTAGGGTAACATCCTAAAAGTAAGATTATAGAATTTATCAATTAAAGTAATAAGTTTGTTAAAATTATTTAGAATAGAATCTTATATAGTTAATGTTACTAACTTTTTTTTGTTTAAATGCTATTGTATATAAGTAAAATTATTATGCATCTAAAGTCAATATAAGTTTAAATTACTTTTATAGAAAATAAGTTTCTAATCTGCATTGTTTTATATTCTTATTAGATCAATAAAAAAGATAGGTGGTGATTAAAATTATGAATTTATACTGCATAAAGACATTGTTGCTAAAGAAAGATCTTATTATTAGTCTGATTCCGAGTATTTTATCTTTAGTTGCAATTATTATTAATTATAGACAAACTAAGATACAAAATAATCAATTTGAACGCAATTATAAATTACAAAAGGAACAGTTTGAAACCACGCTTCAATTACAAAAGGAGCGATATGAAGAGGAAATAAATGAAAATAAGGAAAATTTACGAATTCAAAGGAAACCATATTTAGTTGTATCAAACAGCGTATGCAATTGTAACGGTAATTCAGATCACCATATTAATATTAAATTCAAAAACGTAGGTAATGGGGCCGCATTTAAAATATATTTAGATGAGTCAATCGTAGTTTCTAATGGTGTAGTAATTCATCGTCAAGAAGCTCTAACTAATACAGTAATACCAGTTGAAGAAGAAATGATATCTAAATGGGGCTATAATAATACTTTAAGAGGCTTTCAATTTTCCATTGTAGTTAAATTTGAAGATGCTGCTCAATTGAAATATAAACAAAATTTTATTTTTAGTTTTAGTGACAATTTACATGTGCAAGATATAGCTTGGTCTGAACCTGAATTAGTGGATTAATCATTATTATAGTAATAATTTTTTTAAATATACCTTTCGAGTGTTGGTTAACTTTTGGCTCAAAATAACTTATATTTTAATTTATATCGCAATTGAATATTGTTGAGTGTTAATTATAAAAAATTAGTTGGAGGTGTAAGATTATGTTGTTTAATAGAAATAAACAAGTGTCAAAGATAAATGCTAATCATGTTACGATATCAGTTATGTTATTTTTGATTTGTATTATGTTGTTGCCTATTTTTTTATATTTTTTTATTGGATGGATTTTTAGTAATATTACTTTTTCTAATTATATTGGTGTTTGTCTATCTTTTTTAGTTGCTTTTATTACATATTTTAGCTTGTTGTTTTCTCTAGAAGATTCAAGACTTACACAAATTAGTCTACAACCATATATAAATATAACATCAAAGTTAGATGGTAATGTATTGTTAATATGTCTTGAAAATGTTGGAAAAGGTGAACTATATAATTTGAAATTGAATCAATCAACTAATTGTTTTCTCGATAATTATGGGAAATTGGAATCTGAAATATTAGAGTTTGATTCTATAAATATGTATGTGAATAAAAAGGAACAATATAAATTTATAATGAAAGAGGATTGTTCTATTCCTTTAAATGATCTAATTAATCTAGTTTTCTTTTTTGATGATGCATCAGGTAATCCATATAAACAAACTATCTCTGTTATCTATAATGGATCCGGATTTCATTTTATGCCTCAAGTTGTAGGACATAGAAAAAAGAGAGATATCTGAAATTATTGAAAATGTATGAAGCTTTTTAATAAGTATTTTATTTGTATTACGATTTAATTTCAAATCCTAATATGTATATTGAATGTAATCCTATATACTATTTTAAAATTGAAAAATCATGTAATAGTGATTAGATTCTACTATATGTCCAAACTTTATATATATTGATGATAACGCTTAATATATTTCGCATTAATAATATGTATTCTTTAAAACGTATCATTAATTGTAAAATCTGTTATCTACAATATTAATTTATAATGTTTATCATATTTAAATATAAAATGATTTGCTATCAAATGATCTATTAGTAATATATGCAGATACGAGTGCTCTAGAAAAGTCTTTGGATTTTAACTTCATAATTCTATAAAAAAATGTATAGTAAATTTACAAAGTAGAATAAAAAAATAAGTTTTCTTTTTAAATGATATAAAACACATTGTTTTATATCATTTAAAAATGAGATTGATGTTTTGTTAGGGAAATGATTAAAAGTGTAGAGGTGAATTATGGGTAGAGAAGCAATAAGTTTAAGTGAACGTGAAATGTTGATTAATTTAAACAGAATTTCCAAAAAGAAAGCAGTCTATAGAAAAGTTGTTTTTCATCTCCATACACCTGCATCTTTTGATTATAAATATTTTAATGAAAGCAATTGTAAATTTAAAAATGAGAAGGAATTCTTTTATAGTTTGAAAAAAGATGAGTTGGGAAATAGATTTAATGATGAAAAAGGTTTGATTTCTGAAGCGCTTTTAGATGAATATAAAGATTGTTATGATAATTATCAAGAAGAATTTGCATATCTATTTATCGCAAAAAAACTATTTGAAAACAACATAGAACTAGCATTAGTCACTGACCATAATACATTTATGGGCTTTGAAAAATTGTATAAGGCTATAGAAATATTAAAAAAGACAAATAAATTCAAAAAATATGTAAATTTGTTATTAGGAATTGAGATTTCTTGTGCGGATTCGCATGTTATTGGTATTTTTGATTTTAAACAAAAAACAATGCATAATAAAATACAATTTTTGCAAGAAGAAGTTAATAAATATTTATTAGATGAAGAACTAGGAAGTTATGAAACATCAGTTAATATGATAGACCATATTCATGAGTTAGGTGGTTTAGCTTACATTGCTCATGTTAATACGAGTTCATTATTAAGTGAAAATTCTCTATCAAAATCATTTAAACAACAAGTTTTTGCTAATCCTAATTTATCAATATTAGGATTAAAAGACATAAGCACTGAAGAAACAGTGCGTGAAAAAGTTAGAAATTTCAATAAAGCAGAAAAATCTAAGTTTCATTTTGTATTAGATGAAGATTCTCATTTATTTAATGAGGTTGCTACTAAATCTTTTTGGATGATTGGATCTACATGTAATTTTGAAATGGTTCGAAACGCTTTTCGTGACACAGATTTTTCAATATTATTGGAACCTCCAAAGGAACCGAACATTTATATAGAAGGTATGGCTATAGAACCATTTGATGAAAATATAGGTTTTTTCAATGAAAAACATAATAGAAAATCACCCTTATATATATCATTTTCTGATTCTTTATCTTGCCTTATTGGTTCAAGAGGAACTGGAAAAAGTACTGTATTAAATATTATTGATTTTGTCTTTACACAGCGAAATGTTTCATATGAAGATTTACTTTTCTTAAATCGTAATAAAAGAATAACAATATTATTAAAAAATAAAAATAAGAGATATTTTATTAAATATTTAGCACCAGAACTTGACTATTCTAGAGAATTGACTAAGAAAGAAGTCGCAAATAAATTTGGGGTGTTTTTATTTGTTCATAATTCTTCTTTCGATGATGAAAGAAATAATATAAGGAGATATATTCTTAATAATTTAATTTATGTATATGAGATTATTGACGGAAATAATGAAAGATTATTATCTAATAACGAAAAAAAGCAATTGTTAAAGGAATTATATGATGCACATTATTCAATAAATGAATTGGTTGAAATGTCCAAATCTGAAAAAATTAATTATTTTATTGAAAGAAAGCTATCAGACAAAAAAATTCCAGTACCGAAGTTCATGAACTCTAATCGAATGTTATATAAAATTAAGGAATATATAAAAAGAATAGATAATTACGAGAATGATTTGAAAGAGATATGTTCAAATTTTAATAAACAAGCTGAAGATTTAATTATTTTGGAAGTTTTAAATAATGAGAGTATAAGAAATAAAAACTATGATGCTTTGATAAATAAAATATGGATAAACATAAAACCACGAACATATAACATTACTATTAAAAATATTAAAGATTTTTTGTATACAATTATGAACAATATAGGATTGTATGAATTTATAAAATTAACAATAAGGAAAGATATTAAATTATTTGACTACACTAATTTAAATGATTTTACATTTGAATTAAATGAATTAACAATTATTGAAGGAGTTAAATCATTAGACGATGATGAGAATAAAAATGAGTTTTATAAAATTTTAATACAAGGTATCCATAAATCATTAAATGAAGATTTTTTAAAAATCTATTACGAATCCATATATAAGAATGAAATATATATTGATTTAAAATTTAATGTGAATAGTAATAATGCAAATGACAATAAAAAGATCTATAAATCTATAAAAAATTTGTCATTAGGGCAAAGAGTAGTTGCGTTACTTGACTTTATATTTATTCTTGGTGATTTTAAAGGCGATAGAAAGCCATTATTGATTGATCAACCAGAAGATAATTTGGATAATAGCTATATTTATGAGAATTTAGTTCAAAGTTTGATAAAAGAAAAATCTAAAAGACAGGTTATAATTGCCACTCATAATTCAACCATTGTTACAAATGCTAAGGCAGAATGTATTATTGTTATGGAATCGGATAATGAGCGTGCATGGGTTAAACAAATTGGTTATCCTTATGAGAAACGTATGATATCTTTGATACTTAAATATTTGGAAGGTGGAGAAGAGTCATTCCAACATAAAGAATTTGTATATCAACCAGTTCTAAAAAATTAATAGGAGGAAAAATGAAATGAAAATTGCAGTTGCAGGAACAGGATATGTAGGATTGAGTATTGCTTGTTTATTATCTCAACATAACGAGGTAAAGGCAGTGGATATTATTAAGGAAAAGGTAGATTTAATTAATGCGAAGAAATCACCTATTCAGGATGATTATATCGAGAAGTATTTGGCTGAAAAGGATTTGAATCTAGAGGCTACTTTAGATGCAGAGTATGCTTATAAAGATGCTGATTTTGTAGTTATTGCAGCACCAACTAATTATGATAGTAAGAAGAATTTCTTTGATACAAGTGCAGTAGAGAGTGTTATTGAATTAGTGTTGAAGTATAATCCTTCGGCTATTATGGTAATTAAGTCAACAATTCCAGTTGGATATACGGAGAGTGTTAGAAAGAAATTTAATACTAAGAATATTATTTTTAGTCCTGAATTTTTAAGAGAGTCTAAGGCTTTATATGATAACTTATATCCTTCAAGAATTATTGTTAGTACGGATGTAAATGATTCTAGATTAGTTAAGAAGAGTCATGAATTTGCTGCTTTACTTCAAGAAGGGGCTATTAAAGAAAATATTGATACTTTGTTTATGGGCTTTACTGAAGCTGAAGCGGTTAAGTTATTCGCAAATACATATTTAGCTTTGCGTGTATCTTACTTTAATGAATTAGATACATATGCTGAAATGAAAGGTTTAAATACTCAAGACATTATTAATGGTGTATGTTTAGATCCTCGTATTGGATCTCACTACAATAACCCTTCATTTGGATATGGTGGTTATTGTTTACCTAAAGATACAAAACAATTATTGGCTAACTATCAGGATGTGCCTGAAAACTTAATTGAAGCTATTGTTGAATCAAACCGTACTCGTAAAGATTTTATTGCGGATCGAGTATTGAATATGGCTGGTTATTATGGATATGATGATAATAACACATATTCAGAAAGTGAAGAGCATGAAGTAGTGATTGGTGTATATCGTTTAACTATGAAATCAAATAGTGATAACTTTAGACAGAGTTCTATTCAGGGTGTTATGAAGCGTATCAAGGCAAAGGGTGCTAAAGTTGTTATTTATGAACCAACATTGAAGGATGGAGAAACATTCTTTGGTAGTAAGGTAGTAAATGATTTAAAAGAATTTAAGGCTTTGAGTCAGGCGATTATCGCAAACCGTTATGATAGTTGTTTAGATGATGTACAGGATAAAGTATATACTCGTGATTTGTTTAGAAGGGATTAGTTAATATAAAAAAGCTAGAAATTTTATTTTTTTAGCTTTTTTTATGATGAATAAGTGAATTTATGCTATATTTATAGAGTATGTTTTATTGTGAGAAAGGAAGGCTTTTATGGTAAACAGTAGAATGGATCGTACACAGAGTGAAGTACGTGAAATGGAAGAGATTGATTTATTAGAATTATTTAGGGCTATATTGAAACATATTAAGTTGATTATTGTTTTATGTATATTGTTTGGTGTGGGTGGTTTCTTTGGAACTAAGTTATTAATTGCTCCAACGTATACGGCTAGTACATCAATTTATTTAACTCCTCAGATTAGTGAGAGTGGTTCTTTGGATTATAATTCGCAGATGGCCAATAGTAAATTGGTTACGAATGCAGTGAATTTATTGACTCAAAACAACATTATGTCTGAGGTAGCTAAAGATGTTGGGCTAGAGAGTGCTGATAGTGTTAAAAAGCTTGTTAGTGTAACGAATGAATCTAATACGGAGATTATTACGATTTCAGCTACAACAACAGATCCTAAATTATCTAAGGATATCGCAAATGATACAGTAAGTACTTTTATTCGTACTATGCAGAAGAATTTGAATGTTCGTAATATTGAGGTTGTTGATAAGGCGAAATTGTCTTATATTCCTAGTGGACCGAATGTTAAGAAGAATACTTTACTTGCTACTATGGTTGGTTTTGTTCTTGGTTGTGGTTATGCAACATTGAGATTCTTGTTTGATAATCGTTTACGTACGAAGGAAGAGGCAGAAAAATATTTGGGTATTCCAGTATTCTGCGAGATTCCTGAACTATAATGGCTAAGTATATTGATTTGCATTCTCATATTGCTTGGGGTATTGATGATGGTATGCCTTGCATTGAGAATGCAGTGAGTTCATTAGAGTCTGCTAAGAAAGATGGTATAGTAGGTATATGTAGTACACCGCATTTCATTCCTGGTCAATTAGATGTTCATATCTATAATGAAATAGTGACTCGTCAATTGGAATTAAGAAAGATGAGTCCTATCCCTATTTATTTTGGTGGGGAAGTCATGATGAATAGTGAATTCATTGAAGGTTTGGAATTAGATTTATATCCAACTTTAAATAGTAGTAAATACATGTTAGTTGAATATAATGTATTTCGTGATATTCATTCGATTGATTATAGAGATGAATGTTTATATGAATTGAAGATGAAAGGTTTTGTTCCAGTACTGGCTCATATTGAAAGGTATTTCCATGATGGACTAGACTATTCAATCATTGATCATTGGGTAGATATGGGTTGTATACTACAATTGAATCGTACTTCCATTCTTGGTGTAAATGGAAAGAAAATACAAGCGAATGCATTAGAATTATTAGACAATGGATATTGTGATGTCATATGCACAGATACACATAGAGCGAGTGGAAATCGAATCGAACAATTGAGTGATGTATATTCAGTCGTTTCTAAGCGTATTGGTTCTGAGAATGCGGATATCTTATTTTATGAGAATCCAAAGTTATTATTGAGTAATAAAGAGATATTAAATATTGAGGTTGAAAAGAAAAAGAAACTGTTTGGTTTCTTTGGGAGATAGAAATGGCAAGAAAGAAAAGAAATCAATTTGATGTGGATGAAATCTATCGTGGATTACGTACAAATATTGAATTTAGTCAGATGGATGATGCGATTCAAGTAATCAACGTAGTAAGTACGATTCCTAATGAAGGAAAGAGTACTGTAGCTTGTAATTTAGCTCGTATTATGGCAGCTAAATATAAAAATGTTTTATTAATTGATTGTGATTTAAGAAATGCATCAGTTCATAAAACACTACAGATTTCAAATCGTTCAGGATTAACGAACATTATTGCTGAATTTAAAGAAGGCGTAAGTATTCATTCATTTGAAGGAGTACAAGACGTACAATATGATGGAGGTTATCCTTTATCTGTCATTACTGCAGGTCATCGAGTACCAAATCCTAGTGAAGTATTAGGATCTAAAAGATTAGCTAAATTCTTAAACCAAGCACGTCAAGAATTTGGATATATTATTATTGATTGTCCACCAGTTGCGGTTGCAAGTGATGCGATTCCATTATGTAACGTAAGTGATGGAGTATTGTATGTAGTTGATGCAAAATCTTCTGATAAACGTAAAGTAAAAGCTGCCATTAATGATGTTGAAAGAAATGGTGGTCATGTCATGGGTGTTGTATTAAATAAAGTAGAATCAGCAAGTGACAGTAATTATGGTTATGGCTACGGATATGGGTATGGAGGAGAAGACAATGGTAAAAAGAAGAAAAAGAAATAGTTTTATTATCTTAGCTTCAACTCTATTATTAACTGGATGTGGCAATAGTAATTTAGAAATCACTAAAAACGACATTTTAGAAGTGGCAAGAGATGATGCGAATGCCACTAAAAAAGAATGTTCGAATGTTTCTGTTCAAGAAGAAAAGAAATATTATACAGTAAGTTTTGATACAAATACTGGTTCTTATGAATATAAGATTGGTAAAGATGGTATTATACAAGAAAGAAATTATAAAAGAAGTAATAGCGAAGAAGTTACTACTAGTGAACCTGTAGAGGAAAAGAAGGAAGAAACTAAAGATAAAACTGAGACAAAGAAAGAAGAAAAAAAAGAATCAACTTCTTTTGATGAAAATCAACAACAAGCTATTAATGCAGCTCTTGCCAATGCAGGACTAGGACAAGAAGATGTGACAGACATTGGTTGTACTTTAGATGAAGCTACACAACAATATACAGTTACATTTACATTCCAAGATATTCATAACACATGTACAGTGGATGCAACGACGTTTGTTGTGTTATCTTCTATTCAAGGATAATTCAAAATGATACCTTCTATATGGAAGGTATTTTATTTCATTAGAAATGTTGGTTGACTCTAAGTGTTTGGAGTTGTAAAATACAAAAGTGCTTTGATAAGTTTAAAGCATTTTACTTAAGGAGATAAAATATGATTCGTTTGGAAACACATTGTCATACTAAATATTCTAAAGACAGTATGCTTCCATTCTCGTTATTATATTTAAAATGTAGGTTATGTCATATTGATTGGATTGCCATAACAGAACATAATAACATTCAAGGAGCCACTGAATTTAAGAAGTATTGTGAAAAGAAAAAAAGTAAGCTTCATGTTATAATTGGAGAAGAGATTATGACACTTGATGGAGAAGTCATAGGTCTATTTCTAAAGGAGGAAATACCAGCTGGTTTGTCTTGTGATGAAACAATAACACGAATTCAAAAACAAGGTGGTATTGTATATGTTCCTCATCCGTATGATGAAAAGCGTGCTAAGACAGTACTTAAAGAAGAGTGTATTAAAAAGAATGCATTTAGAATTGATTGTATTGAGTGTTATAATGGGCGTAACATTTCAGATACATATGAAATGAAACAAACTGAAATTGCAGATAAATATAGCTTAAATTTTGTGATTGGTTCGGATGCTCATACTGTATGGGAGATTGGTAGAAATTACATGATGGTGAATTGTATACCGGATTCACCTGAAACTTTTAAACAGGCAATCAAGTATGCTGCTTTTCATAAGAAGAAGTGCTTAAAATTTAGTCACAAAATAACTAAGTTGGTTAAGTTACTTCGAATGTTAAAGAAGGGAAACTTCAATGAAATATATAGAGTTATCAAGAAAAGATTTGGAAGAACAGTGTAATCACTGGGCTAATGAAATAAAAAAATCTTATCAACCAGATCTTATTGTATATGTAGCTAAGGCTGGGTATTTAATAGGGAAAGAAATGAAAAATGTATTTAATGTACCATTGGTTGGTATTAGTGCTACTCGTGAAGGAAATGCATTAAAAGAAGTTGTAGGTCCTATTGTAAGTCTTATGCCTAATTTTGTTCGTAATATTTTAATTTCATTAGAATTAAAGTCAGATACACATAGTAAGAATACGGAAAGAAAAATTCACTATCATGAAGGTTTAGAGAAAATGAAATCAAAGAATATTCAACGAATTCTAGTTGTGGATGATTCCGTAGATACAGGGCATTCTATGAAACAAGTAGTAGATGCGATTTCTTCTGGGTTTAATAATGCAGAAATTAAAATTGCAGGATTAAATGTATGGGATAAGAGTCGTTGTATTATCAATACGGATTTTGCGCTTTACAAAGATACAGTGATTAAAACTCCAATGTCCAAAGATTCAAAAGAATACAAAGAATTTATGAAAATTTATAATAGTGAAACTGATAATGGAACACTCTAAGAAAAGTACAATTTGTTCTTTTCTTTTTTTTTTAGTACAATATTAAGGACGTTTATATATGGAGTGAAATAGTTATGTCAAAAATTGGAACTTTAAAGATCACTATTGAATTTATATTTTATTGGATCTTAATTAATTTTTTACAAGAAATAAATGTATTACGTTTTTATGGAGAATATACAATCAAGTTATGTGCATTATATTTTTTGATGCAGTTAGTGATTGGACGTTATCAAGGGAAAGTATTATTAATGTATGATGAGATTCGTTTATTGATTTTAAGTCATATAGGTTTTTTCTTTGGTAGCTTTTTGATTTTTCCATTCTATTCATGGACTGTACGTAAAATATATGGATTTCTTTTATTAACTCTTGTTTTATTTGTCTTTGCAGGTTTTAATTCAAGATACACACATAAATGGTTTAGAAAAAAATATAAACATAATACTTTAATTGTGGGTGTGGGTCATACAGCTGCTCAACTTGCCTTTGTTTGTAGAGGAAATAGCTATTCCTTACTAGACGTACAAGGATATGTAAACTGTAAGGCTTATGGAATTCATCAAGAACAAGTTGTTTCTAAAAAGAAAACAATTGGTTTAGAAGAGGTGGATTCATTTATTGAATCACATAATATTGATACCGTATTAATTGCGATTCCTGAATTGAAACAGAAAAATTTGAATTCATTATTTGAATTATTTAAGAACAAAGTAAATGTGATTAAGTATTTACCGCAAGTGAATGGTTTAATTACGTTTGATACTAAGATTGAAGACTTTGATGGAATTTTAATGATTTCAAATTCTCGTGGTGTAAATCAAATTGGATCTTATATTTTAAAACGTCTTATGGATATTTGTGCTGGACTATGCGGAATCTTAATTTTGATTCCATTAACTGTTTTTGTGTTTGTGAAAAATCGTAAAGAAGGAGATAAGGGGCCTATTTTCTTTACACAGAATCGTATTGGTAAGGATGGTAAAGAATTTAAGATGTATAAGTATCGAACTATGGTGCTTGGTGCAGATAAGATTCTTGAAGAATTAATGGAAAAGGATCCGGCTATTCGTGAAGAATATACGAAAAACAAAAAATTAGTGAATGATCCTCGTATTACTAGTGCGGGTAAATTCTTACGTGAAAAGAGTTTGGATGAATTTCCACAATTCATTAACGTTTTACTTGGTCAAATGTCTCTGATAGGTCCTCGACCTTACTTGCCACGTGAAAAAGAAGATATGGGACAATATTATAACGATGTTGTTGCATGTAAGCCGGGTATTACAGGTATGTGGCAAAGTCATGGTCGTAGTGATGTGGACTTTGACCACCGCTTAGTTTTAGATGAATATTATTATCGCAACTGGTCATTCTGGTTGGATGTAACATTATTATTTAAAACAGTTAAGCAAGTTCTTTATGGAAGAGGGGCTGTATAGACATGAAAGAACAAAATAAAGTTTTAAAAGTATTTAGTATTTTATTATCTATTCTGTTAGTTGTAGCATCATTTTATCTTTTATATCAATTGATTAAAATTAATGTTTTACCAACTAAATTATTATTTTTAATTACCATTATATTTGTATTGTTAGATGCCATATTTGTGTTACTACTATGTTATTTTTCGAAAGGCATTGTTTCAAAGATAATTTGTATTGTATTGACATTTGTTTTAGTGTTTGGTTCTTGTCTAGGTGGTTATTATATTTCTAAAACAGGAAGCTTATTGACAAACATTACGAATGTAACGAAACATGCAAAAAATACGGTTAGTGTAGTAGTTAAACAATCAAGTGATATAAAGAATAAGTCACAATTAAATGGCTTATCAGTTGGTACATTACGTACGATTGGTGCTCAAGGATCATCTAAAGCTTTAAAAGAATTGAGTAAAGATGGTATTGTGATGAATCAAAGTGAATATGATAGTTTAAGTGCTGTGTTAGAAGCTTTCTATAATGGGGAAGTGGATTCAATTATTATTAATGAATCGAGTCGTAGTCAAATTTTAGATATGAAAAGCTATGCGGATTTTGACAATAATACAAGAGTTGTTTATCAAACTTCTTACAAAGTAGAAAATACAGACAAAGCGAATGCCGTTACTGATATTACATCAAAACCATTCAATGTATTAATTTCAGGATCGGATACGCGTGGTGGATTTGATGAAAACGGTCGTAGTGATGTGATTATGATAGCTACCATCAATCCTAAGACAAGCACGATATTATTAACTTCTGTACCTCGTGACTTCTATGTGACAACCGCTTGTGATGCGGCAGATGGTTGTATGCAAGGCGCATTAGATAAAATTACACATACGGGTATTCATGGTACAAACACTACAAAACGTACAGTAGAGCAATTATTGGGTGTTGAAATCAACTATACATTTAAAGTTGGATTTGATGCAGTTACCGAACTTGTAGATGCTGTCGGTGGAGTCGATGTAACTGTTGCTCCTGGATATGCCGTTAATAACTTTAATGCGTTATCTGGATTTAGTGTTCATGAAGGGGTAAACCATTTAAATGGAGAACAAGCTCTTGCATTTGCACGTGAACGTTATGCATACACGGAAGGAGATCGTCAACGTACAAAGAATCAACAGTTAGTTTTGATGGGAATTGTTGATAAAATTACAAGTCCTTCAATTGTTCAGAATTATTCATCTATAATGGATGCAATGTCTAACACATTCTCAACTACAATGTCTAGTAGTGAGATTTCGGATTTAATTAAATATCAAATCAACAACAATCTAAAATGGAAGATGGAACAATATATGGTGGATGGCACAGGTGATACATTAATGTGTGCTGAACTTGGAGATGCAGCGAGTGTCATGGTTCCAGATCAAAGTACTGTTAAGATGGCTAAGGATAAAATTAATGCGGTTTTAGCTGGAAAATCTGCGGATGATGTAAAGTAATATAATCGGGATAGGTTTGCCTATCAATGTCATTAAGTTAAGAAATGACGGTTTTGAGGGGAACACAAAAAATGTGCTCCTCTTTTTTTTATG
>UMFT01012255.1_pt1 | contig 16023 bp, 15 predicted proteins | sample 1965081 | NCBI WGS metagenome assembly UMFT01 (sample SAMEA4836053, study PRJEB28245) | human gut metagenome | biome: gut microbiome; material: fecal sample | place: Denmark | collected 2008
CGGGGGCAGATAAAATGCGGGCTGTATATTCAACCAGAAAAACAAAAGAAGATATATAGGTTATTCCGAATAATGGTACTTTGTATTCAGACATTTCCTCAAATGAACTTGCAATAACCGCGATAATTGAAATCAAAATAAAGAAAAGAACAAAACATCGAACCCATTGCCTTTTCAACAAACGTTGTATCAGAATATATAGTTTCATTTTTTATCATACTTGTTGATTAAATATCTTCCCATAAACAAAATTGGGGTTGTCAAAACGTGGATAATACTGTCGTTTAGTTCGTAGGGGCGAGGTTTGCTCGCCCGAAAACAGTTTGCTTCGTGTATTCGGGCAGGCAAGCCCTACCCCTACAGCCGACGATGGGATAGACCGGTTGAGTTTTTGATACACTCCCATAAGAAACATACCAAACCGCTATCGTTTATACTTGCCTAAATTAAAATACATAAGCAAGTGATAACTGCCAGTACCTATTTTTACTTTCAAATACATCACCATCAAATATCTGATCTATGACGTCATGCTTATTACCTCCTATATTATGTTTGGCAGACTGAGTCAATCCTATATTATAGTAACAGCTTACCATCAGATGCTTCACAATCTTCACACCGCCTCCCAAGTTCAATCCAACTTCAGTAGAGCGCCACCCCATAGATGAAAGATCCTTATCTATCGCATCTACAGCAATATGAGCCAGTTTACGTCCCCAATTATCCTCATCCACCAAAAAAGAGAAAGAAGGACCTGCTCCCAAAAATAAATCAAAATCATCTGATATCCCCATTTCCCATTTCAGCTCTATAGGAATATCAATACTTTGTGTTCTGATATCAGTGCTACGCCCATTAGAAGTATTGGTAAGCTTCACTCCGCGTTGTACATACAACAAAGAAAAATCCAAAGCAATGCCATGAAACCCTGTTTGATATTGCAACATAGGTCCTACTTGGAATCCGGTCAAACTCTCTTCCTTAAACTGATTACGCATACCGCTGACATTTGCTTTATTACCAAGCACACCGGCTTTTAAACCAAAATGCAATCCTTGAGCCATACTGTTGGCTACTCCAAGAAATGCCAAAATAGTAAATAAACAAATTAGTTTTTTCATTATCACTTATTTAAGAAGTTAAATTTATACCTTATTAATCTTTTGCCTGATGTACAGTGAGTTGTGGGAAAGGGAACCCGATGCCTTCTTCATTAAATGTCGTATAAACAATTTCATTGATATCATACAAAACACTCCAATAATCAGCACTTTTTACCCAGACACGAACGGTAATATCCACACTGCTTGCACTTAACGACCCCAAAACGATTATGGGAGCGGGAGTATCCAAAACACGGCTATCCGCATTGATAATACGTTGCAATACAGCTCTGACCCTTTTCACATCTTCTCCATATTCTACCCCAAATACCCATTCAACACGACGCATTTCCTGTTTACTATAATTAGTCACAGCGTTTCCGCTAAGCATTCCATTGGGAACATATATCATTCGATTGTCAAGAGTAGAAAGTATGGTGTGAAAAATCTGTATTTCCTTTATGGTACCGCTCACTCCGGGACCATCTATATAATCGCCCACTTTGAACGGTTTAAAAACAAGTATAATCAAACCACCTGCAAAATTAGAAAGATTGCCGGAAAGCGCCATACCTACAGCTACACCGGCTGATGCCAAAAGTGCAGCAAAGCTGGTAGTTTCAACTCCCAACTTGCTAATTATGGCAAAAGCAAGTACCATATTCAGTAAAATTTTCACCAGACTCTTCAAAAAAGTCTGCACACTAACCTCTATCTTCCTTTTTTCAAGAACTTTGGCAATTAATATACTTATCTGCCTGATGATAAAACGACCAATGGAATATATCAGGATGGCAACAAATATATCCTTACCTGCATCCATTCCAAAATCTACCAACTTTTCCAACGCTTGCTCAATCTTACTGCCCGGAGCTGCATTCAATAACAACCAATTCATATTTTTCTTCGTTTTACAAATAAAAATCAATCAACTTATCTCTGTCGAATTATAAATGTGTAAACACATTCCAACTGCGCATATTGTCTTGTCTCAATAATTTGTCTGATATATTCTTTTATATCCTTAAATAACCGAACATTTTGAAATTGCAAAGATACCATATATAATCAATAAAAACCATACCCATTATTCAAAACGCCATACCTCAAGACACAAAATATTTCGTATCCTACTGATAATTAAAAACTTCTATCAAGCAATAATTAAATCTTACGCTGAAGTTCCAAGAAAAGATTGCTTGTTGTATATTTAATATCTATATTTGTGGCTCTAATGATTTTACTCAACGAATAATTTTATAACATTATGAGACGATTTCAAATTCTGTTATTATTCATTGCCATATCTTGTTCCATGTTCGCACAGGATAGGTTGTCGCTGTTTATAGGCAGAGCAAATAAATACGCTTCTGTAGAGTTATCTGATTACCGGAAGCGTTTATGTGTAGAATATAATGTGTCCAACCGTTCATTGGATGACTATTATAGGCGATGTGGAAGCGATTGGGGAAATGTTGGCTTGGCTCTTGAAATAGCCAGAACTTCCGGCAAACACATGCGGGATGTATGTGATTACTATAAACGTTATCACCGATATGGCTGGAATCGTATTCTGGTAGAAATAGGTATCAAACCCGGTTCAACATATTATAACCCGTTCTATGACAGGATTCATTATCATAGCAACTGTTGGCATGAACATTATTGTTCCTATTGCGATCATCACAATAAACATCATCACAAACACTATAAAAAGCATAAACGCCATAAACACCCCAAATGGCATGATCGTGACGATGACGATTGGGATGATGACGATGATGACGACTAACACTTTCCATCATATATCTGTCACACTCCATCTACTGAAAAAGAATAAGGCAAATCCGCCTCCTGTATTCCGCGCTGCAAGTTGGGGTGGGCAGACATACGAAACTCTGCCTTACCGCCCTTCAACATCTCACCATGCTTGAGAAAGTTTGCCGTATAGACCCGGCCGTTGACCAGCATTTGGTCGATATAACGGTTTACTTCACTATTTTCGGGAGCAGAGAGTACCCAGTCGTTGCCGTTTTCAAAGTGAAGGGTTGCCTTGCGGAAAAGCGGTGCACCGAGAACATATTCATCCGTTCCGGGACATACCGGATAAAAGCCCAATGCCGAGAACACATACCAAGCCGAAGTCTGGCCATTGTCCTCGTCTCCGCAATATCCGTCGGGAGCCGAAGTATACATACGATTCATCACTTCACGCAACCAATATTGCGCTTTCCAGGGTTGTCCGGCATAGTCGTAAAGGTAAATCATGTGTTGAATGGGTTGGTTGCCGTGTGCATAGTTCCCCATGTTCATTACCGTCATCTCACGTATTTCGTGAATCACCTGCCCGTAATAGCTGTCATCGAAAACAGGAGGAACGGCAAACACCGAGTCAAGCATCGTGACAAACATTTCTTTACCTCCCATCAGGTTTATCAGCCCCTGCGGATCATGAAAAACCGACCAGGAATAATGCCAACTGTTTCCCTCGGTAAATGCATCTCCCCACTTCAACGGAGAGAACGGTTTTTGGAATTCTCCGTTCCGGTTCTTGCCGCGCATCAGCTTACTTTCGGTATCGAAAAGATTCTTATAGTTCAAGGCACGTTTGGCAAAGAGGGTAATTTCTTCCTGCGGCCGTTTCAATTCCTTTGCCAGACGGTAAATGCACCAGTCATCGTATGCATACTCCAGTGTGCGGGCAGCATTCTCGTTGATGTTCACATCGTATGGGATATAACCCAAACGGTTATAGTATTTATAGCCCAATCGCCCGGTGGAGGATACTTCGGGATGCACATTTTCGGTTCCGTGCAGCAACCCTTTATACAAGCTTTCCACCTCTTCCACACGCACACCTTTCATATAAGCATCCACTAAAACGGAGGCCGAGTTATTACCCACCATACAACCGCGATGCCCCGGACTCGCCCATTCGGGAAAGAAACCGCTTTCTTTATAAGTATTTATCAGACCTTCCTGAATTTCCTTGTTGACGGACGGATACATCAGGTTGAGCAATGGAAACAGGCAGCGGAATGTATCCCAAAAGCCGGTATCGGTATATAGATAACCGGACAGCACCTTGCCATTATAAGGACTGTAATGTATCGGCTGTCCTTTCGCATCCATTTCATAAAACTTACGCGGAAAAAGCAACGAACGGTAGAGACAGGAATAGAAGGTGCGATATTGTTCGTCTGTTCCGCCTTCCACCTCTATCTTGCCCAACACCCGGTTCCAGGCATCCTTGCCTTTTCGCACCAGCGTATCGAAATCATCGGCACCCAGTTCGCACAGATTCGCTTCCGCCTGTTCGGGACTGATAAACGAAGAGGCGACCCGTGCATGCACCACTTCCCCTTTACGGGTCTTGAAGCCGATAACGGCTCCTGTGTGAAAAGCATTCTGCTCCATGACGTCTCTCTTTAAAGAAAGGGAAACCTCATCCTTTTTCCTTTTAGGCTTCTCATCATTGGAGAAGGTGGCCCGATAAGTAAACGGCTTGTCGAACTCAACGACAAAATAGTTCTTGAAGTTATCGGGCACGCCGCCACTGTTGCGTGTGGTATAGCCTATAATCTTATTCTCTTCGGGAATAATCCTGATAGACGACCCACAGTCGAAAGCATCGACCACAATATATGAATCATTTTCGGGAAAAGTGAAGCGAAACATCACCGCACGTTCGGTCGGTGTAAGCTCGGTCACTACATCATGTTCCGCCAGATACACCTTATAATAATAAGGACGCGACAGTTCGGCCTTATGGGAAAACCAACTGGCACGCTTGTCTTCATCAAACTCCGGCTTCCCGGTAACGGGCATCAGAGAAAACTGACCGTAATCGTTAATCCACGGACTGGGCTGATGAGTCTGCTTAAAGCCACGAATCTTATTGGCAGTATAGACGTATTGCCATCCGTCACCCATCTTTCCGGTTTGTGGTGTCCAAAAATTCATTCCCCACGGACGGGCAGTCGCAGGATAAGTATTGCCGGTGGAAAGTTCGAAAGAGGACTGAGTTCCCACCAACGGACTCACATAATCGGCATAGTCCTTTGCCTGCACCCATAAAGTGAGGCAAAAGAATACAACTGACAGGAAAAGTTTCTTTATCATCGTGTTGCCTGGTTTATTTACGGTTTAAAAGGTTCGGCTCCCATACTGATTTCCATCACTCCCCCCGCCGTCAGGTCGCTGTGCGTGAAGAAAGGCTGTTCAAGCGGTTTCCCGTTCAACAGAATGGACTGAACATATTTGTTTTCTTTTGAGTTGTTCTTCGTGCGAATCACAAAATCCTTTTGACCGGGCAGGTGAATGGTCACTTCCTCGAACAAGGGACGGCCAATGGAGTAAACCGGCTCACCGGGACACACCTGATAGAAACCCATCGCATTCAGAATATACCAGGCTGACATCTGACCACAATCCTCATTGCCCGAAAGACCGTCGGGAGCATTGCGGTACTGACTATGCAGCACACTGTCTACCAATTCCTGTGTCCGCCACGGACGATTGACATAGTTATACAGATGGATGATGTGATGACTCGGCTCGTTGCCGTGAGCATATTGCCCGATAAGACCGGAAATATCTGCCGAAACCGTCTCCCCTTCAAGCTCGGAAGAAACAGTGAACAGGGAATCCAGCTTACCGGCAAAAGCCTCCTCTCCTCCCATCAAGCCAACCAGACCGGGCACATCGTGAGGCACGAACCAAGTCCACTGCCAAGCCGTACCTTCGCAATAATCGTCACTGCGATGGGTAGACGAACGAGGATTGAACGGAGTACGCCATTTCCCCTTACTGTCCCGCCCGCGCATAAAACGGGTTTCGGGGTCGAAGTAAGACTTATATGCCCCGGCAAAACAAGCATATTTATCTCTTGTTTCCACATCTCCCAAACTATCTGCCAATACGGATATACACCAATCATCGTATGCATATTCCAATGCCTTTGCCACCGATTCGTTTTCGAGGTCGCAAGGAATATAGCCCAGCGCATCCTTGTAATAACGGGCACGGGGCATCACAAAAGGAACCAGCCACTTCGGACCGACAATGCCGGTCGTGTCGTATTCGGCAGTACGGAGACAGGCTTGGTAGGCTTCGCGAACATCGAAATCGCGATAGCCCTTCACGTATGCATCGGTGATGATAGAGGCAGCATGATAGCCAATCATCGTTCCCGTGTAGTTGGCAGCACAATCCCATTTCGGGAAAACACCTCCCTCACGCTGTTTCTTCAACAATGAACGGATATAGCTTTCGTTGGTATGAGGGTCTATGATGGTGAGCAAAGGATGCAACGCACGAAATGTGTCCCAAATAGAAAAAGTGGTGTAAACAGGATCTTCCTTATCGGTGGTGTGCACTTTTAAATCCATCCCCAAATAACGCCCGTCTACATCGGTAAACAAGTTCGGACTCAAGAATGCATGATACATGGCAGTATAGAAAATGGCAAGTTGGTCGGGGTCTTCCGTTTTCACCTCTATCTTTGAAAGACAATCATTCCAAGTCTTTCGGGCATCGGCACGCACCTTGTCGAAATCCCAGTCGGGCAACTCAGCCAACAGATTCTGCCTGGCTCCTTCACCATCGACAGACGAGATGGAGAAACGAACCATTACCTGTTCATCTTCAGCCGTATCAAAACGGAGCAACATTTTGCAGACGGGAATCTGCTGTCCGCCTTCCTCGATGGTATCGGTATAAAGAGTATGGGTAAAAGGCTTTGAGAAAACAGCATAAAAATAAAGATCTTGTTGCCAAGCCCAATAAGCACTGCGCTTGTATCCGCAAAGCACGGTATCATTGACAGCCTCCACCTCCATGACCTGATTGGTTTGCTGCTGAATATTATAGTCCATATCCAGAATGAAACCCGATTCCTTGCTTTCAGGAAACGTATAACGGTGCATGGCGGCACGCTCAGTGGCCGTCAGCTCGGCTTTCACACCGTAAGTATCCAAGAAAACCGAATAATATCCCGGTTCGGCATACTCGTTCCTGTGCGAAAAAGCAGAAGCGAAAGGACGCTGCTGACTCTCTTTCCCAAGATATTCCACCTTCTGCTCACCTACGGTAGGCATCAAAAGAAAATCACCGAAATCGGCACAGCCCGTACCGCTAAGGCGTGTGTGGGCAAAACCATTGATGGTGGAATCTTCGTAATAGTAGCCCGAACAGGAGTCCCAGCCATCGATACGCGTATCAGGACCCGGTTGAATCATTCCGTGAGGCAACATGGCACCCGGATGCGTATGTCCGTGTCCTCCCGTTCCGATGAAAGGATTGACATAACCGGTGTATTCTTTCATTTCCGTTGTTTGGGTAGAACATGCACTCAAACATAATAATCCTACCAAACAACCGCTTACGAGTCTATTGAATTTCATTGTTTTCTATTTGATGTTATTTTATTTCCGATGAAACGGATTATCGATACCAAATCTCTCCCGGTTCGGAACTCATCTCGAATTCCACAGTAGCCCCGTCCATTATCTGTTGATGGGTGATATAACTCTTATCGTATGGCTTTCCGTTCAACTTGACCGACCGGATATAGATATTCTCACGGTTGACAGCCGGTGCCAGCACTGTAAAAGTCTTCCCGTTGTCAAGATGCATACGCATTTCGGGAAATAACGGAGTCCCTATTTCATATTCACCACTTACCGGATTGACCGGATAAAAGCCCATGGCACTGAATACATACCAAGCAGACATCTGACCGCAATCTTCATTGCCGCACAGTCCGGCAGGTGCATTGAAATAAAGATGATGCATCACCTGTGCCACATACTTCTGAGTCTTCCACGGCTGACGTACTTTATTATACAAATAAATGACATGATGGCTCGGCTCATTGCCATGAGCATACTGCCCAATCATACCGGTGCTGAAAATAGGCAAATCCTCCTTCCCGGCAGGGATATACGTAAACATACTATCGAGCTTCTCTGCAAAGCGGTCTTTTCCTCCGACCAAAGTTATCAGTCCGCGAATATCCTGAGGCACAGACCATAAATACTGCCATCCGTTACTCTCGCAAATATGGGCTGTATAGTCATCGGGACAGAAAGGCCGGATAAAAACACCCTTGTCATCAACGGGCTGCATAAATCCTGTAGCGGGATTGAATACATTCTTGTAGTTTTGAGAACGCTTGTAAAACTCTTCCGCCAGTTCCGTCTTTCCCATCTTGCGCGCCATCTCTGCAATGCAATAATCATCAAAAGCATACTCCAGTGTTTTGGAAAGCGACCAATTGTCGGCATTATACTCATCTTTTATATTATAAGGAATATAACCGAGCTTCTTATAAAGCCCGATTCCCCGATAATTGTCCAAGTTGGCAGTGGCGACACAGGCCTTCAATGCTTTCTCTGCATCAAAGTCACCTATTCCTTTCAAATAAGCATCCACAATGACGGGAACAGCATGATAGCCAATCATCATATCAGTCTCACTGCCCCAAAAGTTCCAAACCGGAAGCCGGCCGTTTTGGTCATAAAAAGCAAGAAAAGACTTTATCATGTCATTGGTGCGGACAGGCTCGGTATAAGTAAGAAGCGGATGGGCGGCACGATAAGTATCCCATAAAGAAAAAGTGCCATAGTTCACCCAGCCATCGGCTTTATGTATTTTCTTATCAGGTCCATAATACGAACCGTCCACATCACTAAAGACAGTGGGCGCTATCATGGTGCGATACAAAGCCGTATAGAAATTCACCTTGTCATCCAAGTCACAGATGCCCCTGACCTCTATCTTCCCAAGCTGACGGTTCCAATTCTCTTTGGTCTCCGCCACATACTTATCAAAGTCATTATGAGGAGCCTCAGCCGCCAGGTTTCCAGCTGCCCCTTCCATGCTTACTCCCGAAAGAGCCGTACACAACACTATCTCTTCCCCATCGGTCGTATCAAAGTTGAAACGTGCCACGTATGCAGTACCTATGGTCTTGCCATCCTGTATGATGGCGGTAGTATCTATTTCGGAAGACCGGAACGGTTTGGAAAAACGGGTACGGAAGAAAACACGCTGTCCACGTGCCCAACCGTCAGAGAACCGATATCCCTGTATGGTGCATGAGTCCACCACCTCAATATGGGAATCTTGTGTGAAATCCCAGTTCATCGCCTTCTTCAAATTCAGGAATACGGCAGACTGCGCTTTTGGGAAAGTGTAACGCTGAATGCCACAACGCTCCGTGGCAGTCAACTCCACATTTATATTATAATCTTTCAGCAATACACGGTAATATCCTGCAGAAGCCTCTTCATCCGAATGCCGGAACTTGGAATGAATGCCCAAAGGCGCTTCAGCTTCACGATAAGGAAGGGTGACAGGCATGTAGGAAATGTCGTACAAATCACCGGCCCCTGTTCCCGACAAATGCGTGTGACTGAAACCGGCAATGGTACTGTCGGGATAATAATAACCCGAAATACGGTCCCAACCGGGCAAGCCGTTATCCGGACTCAACTGAACCATGCCAAACGGTGCCTGAGCACCGGGATAGGTATTCCCGGTAAAATCTGTTCCGATAAACGGGTTTACCAATAAACTATAATCAACAGCCGACGCCGGCTGCCTATCGGATATACATGCTCCAAATATCACCAGAAAAAACAAAAACGAGAGAAGAGGTGTCTTCATACTATACAAAGAATTTCATTATTACTCTATCACAAAAATACATATTATAATCACAACAGCAACCTTTCCTATCAAACACTTCATTTTTTTCCGATTATTTTTCTCACTCCAGGTATAAGAAACAATAAAATAAAGAAAGTCTTTTGATAGGAACCTAGAAGTTTTTTTGTATGTTTGTCCATTATATTATTGAAAAACACAACTTAAACAATGAAAAAGAGCGATTTTATCTTTCTTTTGGTGGCTACAGCCATTTTTCTCCCCTTCTTTGTAAGCGATGATGCTTATGAATGGTACAAAACCTTTAACGCCACCCATGGCATGGTCATGAGTTTCCTGAAGTTTGCCATCCTTTCTACCATGGGCGAAATGATCGGACTGCGCATCAGTACCGGTGTTTATATCAACCGGACTTTCGGAATCATTCCCCGGATGGTGGTATGGGGACTGCTTGGCATGGGCATCAATATGGCAATGATTATCTTCTCAAAAGGAGTGCCGATGTTTATGGAATATATGGGTATGGCAAATGCTTCCTCCACCATCAACGGAGAGATGTGTTTTGAGAAAATAATGATAGCATTAGCCATATCGGTAGCCATGAACAGCATTTTTGCCCCCGTCTTTATGACTCTTCACAAGATAACCGACACCCACATAGGTCACTGCGGCGGTTCGGTAAAGGCACTGCTCACTCCCATCCCCATGAAACGGATTATGACGGAACTGAACTGGGCAGTGTTGTGGGGATTCGTATTCAAGAAAACCATTCCTTTGTTCTGGTATCCGGCACATACCATCACTTTCCTGCTCCCTCCGAATATGAGAGTACTGTTTGCCGCCATATTGGGCATCGTACTGGGAGTGTTGTTGGCCGTTGCAGCCAAAAAGAAATAAAAAATAACATATATACGTGTAGACTTGTACGTACGTATGTGTAGGCTTATGCCACCGTATGTACAGGCTCTTGCGTACGTACGTGCAGGCTTGTGTCACCGTATGTGTATAACCCGATGCGTACGTACACACACTTTACAAATAGACAGCTCGCACTGGATGTTGCAAAAAGACCTTGATGTTTCTTAAAAACATGCCGAGCTTATTATTAAACATCAAGGTCTTTTTTGAAAACATCACCATCTTTTTTAAAAAGCTCGGTATGTTTTTCCTGTAAGGGCAGATTACCTCCCCTCACCAAGTCGGTTATTTCTTTTTGTCCGTTCATCCTTACATTTTAATAAAAACACACTGATAATTAGTTTATTAAGAATGACAGGATATCCCCTCATCCTCGTTTCAGCCGTCTTACCCGGCCCTTTCAAAATCTGCCTTCATCAGTGTGAAGTTTTGTAAATGAAAGGAGGATGAAAGGGTGAAAACAAGATGTCCATTCACTACCGGACCCCCATCAGCAGGACCTTTCAACGGTTAATGAAAGGAGAAAAGGAAAAACAATTTATATTGCAGAAACATGGCTGATTGCATGTGGGAACAACGGTTTTACATGCAGTTCCTTATAAATTACAAAAGAATGAAACAAACACAGGAACACTCATGTCAATCAAGATTCCATGAAAAATAGCAATCGGAATCATGTCTTTTCCCGAATACCGGGTAATAGAAGGTAATAATACATCCATTGAATTAACTCCGGCAGCAGAAATAGGTGCCAGCCTCCCAAAGTATTTCCGAATAAGAGGAGCACCGAGAAGTGCCATCATTTCACGAAAAATATTTGCCAAAAGAGCAATTGTTCCTAACTCTGTGGCTAACTGTAATCCCATAGAAGGTTCTTTGAACTGTGTAATCAAAATAGAAGAAAGGGAATAATAGGCAAAGCCACTTCCCACCGCCATGCAGTCAAAAACACTCCACTGGGTTAATAACAAACTGGCAAATGCCGAAAAAAGCAACGTTCCTGTAATAGTAGCAACAGGCACCAGCAGCATTTTGAATCGCAAACTTTTAATCAACTCTTTTAATTGTCTGTTACATCCAATCCCAATTCCAACTTGCAACATCAATGCATACAACACATACATGGAAACATTGTGTGTAGAAAACCGGAACTCATTGGCTGCTCCTATCAAACAACCAACACAGAAAAACGCCACAACAATCAAACTACCTTTCATTCGTTACCTCCTTTCTTAAAAAATAAATGAAACACCAGGAAAGATGCCAGTAAACTACCTAAAATACTTAAAGTTGCAAGTACAATGGCCTGCCATCTCAAAAGACTCAATGGAGTTACATATACCAAGTTTAGAGTCTGATTTTCGAATAAATAAATCGTATGACTATATTCTAGGAAATATAACGAAATATAGAGTAGCCAATTTAGATTCATCTACCCGTCTAAATCTTGTTTTATCAACACCTTCATTTAATCCAAACTTGGATATGCCATCAAATTTAATTCAGTCACTTTTCTTAGATGAAAACAATGAATTATTGCTTATAAAAGCATTCAAATCAGCCTTCAACATGGATATAAAATTGGATTATAGCGAACTCATTTCTTTATGTTTACGCGTTGGAAAAGAACTACCAAAAATTCCTGAAGATCCTCAGCAAGCATGTAAAATTACACAGTTTTTGCAAAAAATAGACACTCAAGGAGATGGATTTAAAAGTTTTGTTGGTATAATATTAGGGTTATTATTTTCGAAAGATCGTATTATTCTTCTTGATGAGCCAGAAGCTTTTCTTCATCCAGCACAAGCACGCTTTCTTGGCAAATGGATTATTGATAATTCAGATTTGTTTCAAGGGCAACTTCTAATATGTACTCATAATTCTAATTTCTTATCGGGTGTTTTGTCGAGCGATAAAAAAGTGGATATTTTTAGATTAAATAGGCATGACAATATAACAGAATATAATTTACTTCCACCAAATGCCACTGATAATCTATCTAAAAGTCCTATACTATCTAGTCAGCGAGTAATTGAGGGAATTTTTCATAAAGGGGTGGTTGTATGCGAGGCTGACGCAGATAGGGCTGTTTATCAAAGTGTTGCATCTGTCGAGTATATGTCTAATCAAGAAATTCTTTTTATACATTCTCATAATAAACAAACTCATAAAGATGTTGCAAGATTACTTGTTGAAGCCAAAATACCTGTTGCTTTGATTGTAGATATTGATATCTTCAATGGTGACGCTGATTTGAAAAATATACTTGAAATACTTGGAGATAATTTAGAAAATGTAGATTTACTGGAGAAAAGAAAAGTAATTGCAGAGTCTGTTAATAAAGTCAGTGAAAATGAAATTCTTGAATACGTAAAAAATGAGATTAAATTATTTTTGGAACAATTAGAAAAAGGAGAACATACTTTGAATGGAGCTAAAAGCGCATATAAAAGGATAGAAAAAGAATTCACGTCATGGAAGGATGTTAAGGATAAAGGAATCATTGGTTTTTCTTCTGATATTCAACCAACGGTTATTGCTTTGATTAATGCTTTGAAAGCAAAAGGGATTTTTGTTGTTCCTGTTGGTGAGTTAGAGGGATGGATGGATTTAGGAACTAAGAAAAAAAACAAATGGATAATTCTTGCCTTAAATAAGATACATTCACGAGGTTGCTCTCCAGAATTAAAAGATTTCATCAAAGAAGTCTTAGCTTTTTTCTGATTATTTTACGTCACTATCTTTATATAACAAGTCACTTTTGATACTAATTTCTACCCCATATACTGGTGCATCATCTTTCAGTAATTCATAGCGGTTTTCAATGCGACTGGATAAAATTTTCATTTCCTCATTCACCTTTTGCTTGGTGATTTTGGCGTAAATCTGAGTCATCTGAGTCTTCACCAACAAGGAAGTGTTGGCAAGCTTGAGAGTGAGTTGCCGGACACTTCAGGACTACCGCAACGAGGGGCGTATTGCCTACATCCAGTTGGGCGGTAAAATACTCTACCGTGAATCCGATATCGAAAGGATGCTGAATGACGGCTACCGCTCTGCCTATCGACAGAGTATAACTTGATTTTTCTTGAAGGAGTGCAGTTTGTCGTCTGCCCTATGATTGCGGAGCAATGGCCTTTCGACAAAAAGAAAAAGGAACGGCTTACGGATGAAACACCAATATCCAGTTTCGTCTGTAAGCCGTTCCTTTCTATTCTTCTGTTTTTTCCGTCAGTCGCTTGTTTACGTTGCCAGATGCCTTTCAAGCGTATGGCAGGTAGTGGCAAGATTTTCGGATTGAATACGCTCAAACTTGTTTGAGGAAGATTCTGCCCGAAACGGCATCGCTGCCTGACCTTGCCTCTGCCGTCAAAGCCATACGCTACCTTTGCATCCGACATCGGTAACGAGTGGCTGGTGGAATGGACTCAACTCAACTATACCATAGGTTACTACCTCTGCCACAGGAAACAAACAATGTTATCGGTGTCTCTTTTGTGACGGTACTCATTTTACTGATTATAAACTGTCTAAACAGAACGCTTTCTTTACTGCATACTCTAAATGCAATAGCTATAATCATTTCAATGTTATAAGTATCATAACTGATGCCGTCCAATTGCTTTATATACTTCATCGTATCATATTTGTTCAACTCCTTATTCTTATATATTGTAAGAATCGCCTTGCGAACATCACATGAGAACACTCCGAATAAGTCGGCTATCTCAAATAGCGTCATCCATATAGGTGCAGTAGGCATAGTGACTGCACCTGTTTCACTGATTGTTATGATTCCTCTGTTCATACCTTATTGCATTGCTTTTGACATCACGTTCTTTACATTATTCATATCTCTCAGAATAGAAGAATCGAGTACACGGGCATAGTGCTGTGTCATTTTGATGTTGGAATGACCGAGCATTTTCGCCACGTTCTCAATGCTCACACCATTGGCGAGGCAGACGGAGGTCGCATACGAGTGTCGTGCAACATGTGTGGTCAAGGTCTTGTTTATCAGACACAAGTCTGCAATTTCTTTTAGGTAGCTGTTCATTTTCTGATTACAAGGCACAGGAAGCAAACAGTTTTTCTTTTGGCAAGCCGGATGCTTTGCATATTTGCGGAGAATCTCCAACGGAATATCAAGCAAGGGGATGTTGCACATGTTATTCGTCTTTTGCCGAGGCTTGCGAATCCATAGGTTGCCATTGGAGTCTTCTACAATATGTTCCGGTGCCAGTTGTTGCACGTCTATGAAGGCTAATCCAGTGAACGCTGCAAAGATAAAGACATCACGGACAATGGTGATACGTTCCAACGGAAACTCCTTGTGATAGATGGTGAGTAGTTCGTCCATTGTCAAGAACTCACGGATAACTTCTTTCTCATGAAACTTGATACCGATGAATGGGTCTTTGGAAATCCACTCGTTGGCAAGCGCAAGGTTGGTTATCTTCTTCAAGCACTTCATGTAGCGGATAACCGTATTCTGCTGGCATTCCTTCTCTGTTTTGAGGTAGAACTCAAAAGCACGTACCAGTTCGCCATTGACTTCCGACAATGGTAAATCCTCCTTGCCATATTTCTGTTTGATAAGTTCTGCAAGATAACGCTTGCAACTCTCGTAACGGCGAACGGTAATCAAGGCATAGTCCTTGCCGACAAGTTCACGGCATTGGTCGTTATGTTCTTGGATGGTTTGAATGAGAGTGCGGACAACCTCAGGCACTTGGTCTTGCCCGAAGAACTTTTCTTGCAACAGGCGGGCGGTGATGAACTGTCCTTGTTCCTCCAGTTCATTGAAAGTCTGATGGAGTTTGATTCTTGCGTCCTCAATATAGGCATTCAAGTCGCAGGATTTGCGGCTTTTCCCTTTGGCGCACTCCTTCGCTTGATTCCACAGGGCAGGCTCAATGCTCATGCGGATGTTGTTTTCTACTCGCGCACCGTTCACGGTGATGCGCATACACACGGAGGCTTCCCCGTTTTTCAGCAGTTTGGCTTTCTTGATGAAGAAAAGCACATTGAATGAGTTTCGTTTCATGTTCCTACAGTTTTTTCGTTGGACAAAAGTAGGAAACCATGCACGCTTTCTTGATACGCAAAATGTTGCAAATCAGATAGAAGTAACCTTATTCGGTGGAGATATGTACTCCACCTATTTTGCTCCACCTTTTGGAACACCAGCAACGGTAATATTCTGCCGCTTTTTGCATTCCTCCAAGAAACAAAAACTCCTGATTCCGTTTGGAAATCAGGAGTTTGCTGTGAATTGCTTTTCTTCTAAGTGGTGCCACCAGGAATCGAACCTTTTGCTTCGGTTTAT
>UMFT01028956.1_pt1 | contig 15164 bp, 16 predicted proteins | sample 1965081 | NCBI WGS metagenome assembly UMFT01 (sample SAMEA4836053, study PRJEB28245) | human gut metagenome | biome: gut microbiome; material: fecal sample | place: Denmark | collected 2008
TCTTCTTGTTATAACTACAAGAAGGCGGCAACACTTGGAATTTAATGCACCCTTCCAAGTATCTCCCCAATCGGTGCCGCTATCGTAAGCTTTGCACCTACTTCTCTGGCTGTTGCACTCTTATTGATCACCACAAGATGTTTCCCGCGGAAATAATCAATAAATCCTGCCGCGGGATACACAACCAGAGACGTGCCTCCTATGATTAGCGTATCTGCTTCACTGATCGCTTTGATACTCCTGCTGATCACATCCGAATCCAGTCCTTCCTCATAGAGTACTACATCCGGTTTGATCATTCCGCCACAAGTGCATCTTGGAATTCCGGATGCATTTTTTACATATGCCGCATCATAGAATTTGTGGCATTTCATACAATAGTTCCGGTGAATACTTCCGTGCAGTTCCAGTACATTCTTACTTCCGGCCGCCTGATGAAGTCCGTCAATATTCTGTGTAATCACGGCCGTTAATTTACCCGCCTCTTCCAATTCTGCAAGTTTCAAGTGTGCAGCATTCGGTTTGGCATCCAAAAACATCATCTTCTCCTTATAAAATTCATAAAACCCTTCTGGGTTCCGTACAAAGAAACTATGACTTACGATCTGCTCCGGCGAATATTTATACTTTTGTTGATATAACCCGTCCGCACTTCGGAAATCCGGAATATTGCTCTCTGTAGAAACCCCTGCTCCTCCGAAGAATACGATTCTTTTACTGTCATCAATAATATTCTGTAATTGTTCTACTTCTTTCTCGTACATATCTGTTCCTCCTGAATCTTTATATTTTTTATTCCTTACGAATGCATGGCGATGCAAAAAAACTGCCCACAGCCTCCAAAGGCTGCATGACAGTCATTTTCCTTCTTACTTTTTATTCTCTTTTCTGATCCATGCAGCCACTTCATGCAAGTCCGCCAGTTCTGCCGTAATTCCTTCTTTTGCCTCTTTTGACACAACTGCTATGTCCGGCACATAGATCGTATATCCGCCCGCTGCCTTTCCTGCCAGAAGTCCCGGTGCACTGTCCTCCAGTACCAGGCATTCCTTTGGATCCTGCCCAATCAGCTCTGCTGCTTTCAGGAAAATGTCCGGCTCCGGCTTCCCACGCTCCACCATATCTCCGTAAATCGCATTCGAAATCAGATGTTCTATACCGGACATATGTATCAGCCTGCTCGCACGCTTTCTTTCTGTGGATGTCGCAACCACAGCCGGAATCTCATGTTCTTTTAAATATTCTAATAAATCCTGCAGTCCTTCTTTATGCGGAACAGATTCTTTTGTCACTTCGTCGAAATACTCATGCTTCATTGCACGCGCTGTATCGTAATCCAGTCTGTCTCCAAAATATGCTGCAAATTTTTTTCGGATCGCCTGTGGATTTCTTCCCCGAAAAGAATCTGTCAATGCTACCGGAATATCCACGCCCAGCTTTTTACCTGCGTAAATCCATCCTTTGGTAGAAAGACGTTCTGTATCGAACATCGTTCCATCCATATCAAAGATTACACCTTTTACCATATACTTTATGACTCCTTATTCTCACTGTAACCGGTAAAGAATTCGGATAACGCATCCAATGTCTTCACAAGCACCGGAAGCTCGGTATCATCCAGTTTATCCAGAATGGCCTGTGTCATCTGTCTGTGATAATCTTCATGATGGTGGTAAGCCTTCACACCTTTTTCTGTCAGCTTGACAAGAACGACTCTTCTGTCTTCTTCGCTGCGATGACGCTCTACATATCTTTTGTTCACCAGACTGTTCATGGCAGTCGTAAGGGATCCTACGGTAATATTAAGCTTTCTGGCAATCGAAGACATATTATTCCCGTCGCCAAGTCCGACTGCCTCGATCACATGCATATCATTATTCGTAAGATCTTTGAACTCATCCGTAATGATTGCCTTTTCTTCCAGTTCCCATATTTCATTGATCAGACTGACCAGTGTCTGATTGATCATCTTATATGCGTCATCCATTCCCATCTTCTGTAATTTCCTTCACTTTAACTCTTCATTCTTTACTCTTATTTTTTATTATACCCTTTCTGGTATCAGAGAATCAATAACTTCTTTTACAGTTTCCAGATGAGTTGCCTGATATGCATACGCTCCGCAGAAAAGTAACGCATCATCTATCTTTCCTTTTGCCGCATTGATCAGTGCCTGAGTGATACAATACGGCGTGGTTCCCGGATTACAATGCTTCAGACACTGAAAACAATGCGCCGGTGCAATACGCCCCAGTTCTTTTACTTTTTTCATAAATGGATTCAAGATTGCACGTCCCGGCATTCCCACCGGACTTTTTACGATCACGATGTCTTCTTTTCTTGCATTCAGGTAGGCTTCTTTATAGCGGATATCTGCATCGCATTCTTCTGTTGTAACGAATCTTGTCGCCACCTGTATGGCATCTGCTCCGAGGGAAAATGCACGCGCTGCGCTTTCACTGTCATGAATTCCTCCCCCCATCGCAACAGGAATCTTTTTTCCATATTTTTCCGAAAATGTATGAATGACCTGCATGATGGCTATGATTTCTTTTTCGTAGGAAGTTCGGCATTTTACATAGTCTTCTGCCCCAGCATCTATACCATACGCTTCCAGCTGCTCTTCATGAAATCCAAGATGTCCCCCTGCGAGCGGTCCTTCGATCACAACCAGATCCGGGATTCTGTGGTATTTTTTGTCCCAATATTTTAATATCACATTTGCCGATTTTGCAGTCGATACGATCGGTGCGAGTAAGATGTCTGACTCACCCACATATTTCGGAAGATCCGTCGGAAGTCCCGCTCCCGATACGATCAGATCTGCTCCTGCTTCTACCACCGCATGCACATATTCTTCATAGTGCTCCATGGCAACCATCAGATTGAATCCAATGATTCCGTCCGATGCAATCTTTCTTGCTTTCCCATACTCTGATTTTATCGCTCTTAAATTCGCTTTTAATGGATCTTTTATAAAATCTTCTTCTCTAAAACCAGGCTGAGCGGCAGAGATGATCCCTATGCCGCCCTCCTTTGCAACTGCTCCAGCAAGATTTCCAAGGCTGATACCAACTCCCATACCACCTTGAATGACTGGAACTTTTGCTGTCTTTGTTCCTATTTTCAGTGGTTGTATTTTCATATATTTTCCTCACTCTATTATAGAATCTGTTCGTCCATAAACATTGCCTGTAAAATACATCGTTTTCTTATGATATATAGCAGTGATTTACTCTGCTCCATATTACATATTTCTGAAACGCTCATATCTATGTTCTATTAACTCCTGCTCTGACAAACTTTTATATTTCATCAGAAATTCTTCGATTGCCTCATCCATCTGCATGATCACAACATCCATATTCTGAACGATATATTCCTCCGGCTCTGCAAAGACACGCTCTACAATTCCCTGTGCCTTCAGATTCTCTGCCGTCAATTTCATCACTTCTGCTGCTTCTTTGGCCTTGGAGCTGTCTTTCCAGAGGATACTTGCGAATCCTTCCGGTGAGAGGATGGAATAGATGGAATTTTCCAACATCCATACTTCATCTGAAGTGGCCATCGCAAGTGCTCCGCCACTTCCGCCTTCTCCAATGATGATTGAAACAACCGGAACCCTTAATCCGGACATCTCATAGATATTTCTGGCAATGGCTTCTCCCTGTCCGCGTTCTTCTGCTTCGAGTCCACAGAATGCTCCCGGTGTATCAACCAGACAGATGACCGGACGAGAGAATTTCTCTGCCTGTTTCATAAGTCTTAAGGCTTTTCTGTATCCCTCCGGCTGTGGCATACCAAAGTTTCTTTCGATATTTTCCTTCGTATTTCTTCCCTTTGCCTGTGCAATCACTGTTACCGGCGTGCCATGGAATCTTGCAACGCCACCGATGATAGCTTTGTCATCTGCGAAATACCGGTCTCCGTGGAATTCTACAAAATCTGTAAAGAGTGCGTCAATGTAATCACTGCCTACCGGCCGGTCTTTGCGTCTGGAAAGTTCTACTCTCTGCCATGCGGTCATATTCATCTTGCTGCCTGATGTCAGTTCCACATCACATTTTTTTCTATTAAATCCTGTTCCTTCTCCTACCTCATGAAGTGCCAGAATCTTAGAAAGTGTCTCTTTCATCTGAGGACGCTCCACAATGGCATCCAGAAATCCATGTTCCAGTAAAAACTCTGCTCTCTGGAAACCATCCGGAAGCTTCTGTCCGATGGTCTGCTCAATCACTCTTGGGCCTGCGAACCCGATCAGAGCTTTTGGCTCTGCCAGGATCACATCACCGAGCATCGCAAAGCTTGCGGTTACTCCGCCAGTCGTGGGATCGGTCAGTACGCTGATGTAAAGAAGTCCGGCATCACTGTGGCGCTTCAGTGCTGCGGATGTCTTTGCCATCTGCATCAGAGAGACGATTCCCTCCTGCATGCGGGCCCCTCCGGAGCAGGCAAATAAGATGACCGGAAGTCTTTCTTTCGTTGCCCGTTCTACCGCCCTTGCTATCTTCTCTCCAACTGCCTCTCCCATGCTGGCCATCAGGAATCTTCCATCACAGACTCCGATAGCCGCCTCGCGGCCGTCAATCTTTGCTTTTCCTGTTACAACTGCTTCTGAAAGCCCTGTCTTTTCCTGTAATTTCTTCAGTTTTTCTTCGTATCCTTTGTATTCCAGAGGATTTCCTCCCTGAAGATCCGAATCCCATTCTTCAAAAGAACCTTCATCTGTGATCATCTCGATTCTGCGTCTTGCATGCACGCGGAAATATCCTCCGCACTTTGGACAGATATAATGATCTTTCTTTACATCCTCCGCAATGATCGCTCCCCCACATTTATTACATTTGCGAAGTAATCCTTCCGGAACTTCCGGTCGTCTGGTAAATGTAATATAATTCTTTCTTCCGACAGCAATTCTGGTCTTTTTAAATACGTTGTCCAGCTTCATCAGCAGTCACCTCTACAGCCTTTCAATAAATTCAATATCTATATTTCCCTCAATATAATCCGGATGATTGACAATCCCATACTGATAATCAACATTCGTATCTATTCCTTCTATAATGACTTCTCCAAGTGCACTCTGCATCTTACGGATCGCTTCCTGACGATTCTTCGCCCACACGATCAGCTTGGCCACCATGGAATCATAATACGGCGGAATCGTATAGCCACTGTATATCGCAGAATCGATACGGATACCCTTTCCTCCCGGAAGATACATATCTGTGATCGTTCCCGGGGACGGACGGAATCCTTTCTCCGGATTCTCTGCATTGATCCTGCACTCGATCGCATGACCGGTCAGTCTGATATCTTCCTGTGTATAGGATAATTTCTGTCCGGATGCAATGCGGATCTGTTCTTTCACAAGATCTACACCTGTCACCCATTCTGTGACCGGATGTTCCACCTGGATTCTGGTATTCATTTCCATGAAATAAAAGTTCCCGGATTTTTCTAATAAGAATTCGATGGTTCCGGCATTCTCATAATCTGCCGCTTTGGCAGCTTTTACCGCAGCGTCACCCATCTTCTTTCTCAGTTCATCCGATAATGCAACAGACGGAGATTCCTCGATCAGCTTCTGATGATTGCGCTGAATAGAACAATCTCTTTCTCCCAGATGGATCACATTGCCATATTTATCCGCCAGGATCTGGAACTCAATGTGTCTTGGATTCTCTACAAAATGTTCAATGTACATCGTCGAATCGGCAAATGCCATCTCGGTCTCTTTCTGAGCCGTCTGGAATGCAGACTCGAACTCTTCCGGTGTCCAGGCGGTACGCATACCTTTGCCCCCGCCTCCTAAAGCTGCCTTAATGATAACCGGATAGCCAATCTCTCGGGCAAGTTCTGCACCGGTCTTTGCATCGTAGACGGGTTCTTTGCTTCCCGGAATGACCGGTACTCCCGCTGCCATCATCGTATTTCTCGCAACCTGTTTATTTCCAAGACTTGCAATGACTTTTGAATCCGGCCCGATGAATGTAATATTGCACTGCTCGCACAGCTCTGCAAATTTACTATTCTCTGACAGGAATCCAAATCCCGGATGGATTGCATCTGCACCGCTTATGATCGTTGCACTGATGATATTTTCCATACTGAGATAGCTGTCCTTTGACGGAGCCGGCCCGATGCAGATGGCTTCGTCTGCAAGCTTGGTATGCAGTGCTTCTTTGTCTGCCTCGGAATAGACCGCTACGGTCTCAATTCCCATCTCACGGCAGGCGCGGATGATACGCACCGCGATCTCTCCTCTGTTTGCGATCAATACTTTTTTAATCATCTTTCTTTACACTCTCCTATGTTGCTCTTATCTATCCGACCATGAATGTAAGCTCTGCACTTACGACTACTTTTCCATCCACGCTCGCAACTGCCTCGCCGACACCGACAGGTCCTTTTCTGCGGATGATCTTCGTCTCCAGACGTACCTTGTCTCCCGGGACGATCTTTCCTTTGAATTTGCATTTATTGATACCGCCGAAATATGCAATCTTTCCTTTATTTTCTTCCAGGCTTAAGATTGCAACCGCACCAGCCTGTGCCAGTGCTTCGATCGTCAGCACGCCCGGCATTACAGGTTCTTCCGGGAAGTGTCCCGCAAAGAATTCTTCTCTGTAAGATACGCATTTATATCCCACTGCATATTCTCCCGGCACATAATCTTCGATGTAATCCAACAGAAGAAATGGATGACGGTGCGGAATGATTTCTTTGATCTGATTGATGTTCAAATGATTCATATTGTCCTCCTACACGATGCGAAATAACGGCTGTCCGTATTCCACGCCTTCCTGATTATTTACCAGAATCTCTGCAACCGTTCCGCTGTAATCGCTTTCGATCTCATTCATCAGCTTCATGGCTTCCACGATTCCGAGTGTCTGTCCTTTTTCTACTCTGTCTCCGACTTTTACGAAGCTTTCTGCATCTTCTGCAGGTGCTGAATAAAATGTTCCTACCAGCGGAGACTCTACAATATTTCCTGCGACTGCTTCTTCCGCAGCTGCTCCCAGTGTCTGATCCCCTTCTGCATTCGTTTTTTCCATCTCAGCAGAAACCACTCCGGCAGAAACCGTTGCAGCAGAAGCTGTTCCGGTCATATTCACCGGTGCAGACACATTTTCCGTCACATAGCATGTATTTTCTTTCTTGCTCAAATGCAGTTTGATACCGTCTTCCTCATATTTAAAGCCTGTCAGATCTGACTTTGACACAGCATCTATGAGTTCGATCATTTTCTCCATTTCCATATGTCTTTGTCCCTCCTGCAATTCTCCGCTAGTCTTCATATCTCTTTAACAGTAACACCGCATTATGTCCGCCAAATCCAAGTGAATTTGTCAGTACATAATTGACTTCTTTTTCTACCGGCGCACCGATCGCATAGTTCAGGTCACACTCTTCATCCGGAGTTTCCGTTCCGACTGTCTGATGGATGAAGTTGTCCTGGATTGTCTTCACACAAGTGATAAATTCCACACCTCCGGCCGCACCGAGCAGATGGCCGATCATGGATTTTGTCGAGTTGATCACAACATCTTTTGCCGCATCGCCAAGAGCCAGTTTGATCGCACGTGTCTCGAACAGGTCATTGTGATGTGTACTGGTTCCGTGTGCGTTGATGTAATCCACCTGGGAAGGTTCGATTCCGCCTTCTTCCATCGCAAGTTCCATTGCTTTGGCTGCACCGCTTCCGTCTTCTGCCGGAGAAGTAATGTGATATGCATCTCCCGTAGAACCGTATCCGACAAGTTCGGCATAGATAACTGCACCACGTTGTTTTGCATGTTCCAGTTCTTCCAGAACAACTACACCTGCACCTTCTCCGAGAACGAATCCATCCCTGTCTTTATCAAATGGTCTGGATGCCTTCATCGGATCTGTAGAAGTCGAAAGTGCTGTCAGACTTGTGAATCCTGCGACTCCGGTCTCACAGATACATCCTTCTGCTCCACCCGCCAGCATCACTTCTGCGTCACCATACTGGATTGCACGGAATGCATCACCGATGCAGTTTGTTCCACTGGCACATGCTGTAACGACATTCGTACATTTTCCCTTCAGACCGAGCTGAATGGAAATATTTCCTGCTGCCATGTTCGAGATCATCATCGGAACCAGAAGCGGATTAACTCTTCCCGGTCCTTTAGTCCGGATTTTTTCGTATTCTTTTTCTACAGCCTGCAGGCTTCCGATACCGGAACCCACAATTACACCGACACGGAACGGATCTTCCTTTGACATATCAAGTCCGGCATCTTCGAATGCTTCTTTTGCCGCTGCCACCGCATACTGGGAAAATGGTTCCATTCTTCTTGCTGCCTTAAAATCCATTCTGTCTTTTGCCTGAAAATCTTTTACCTCTGCTGCAATCTTTACTTTATATTCTGTGGTGTCGAATTTGGTAATCTCTCCGATTCCCACTTTTCCTTCTTTGATGCCGCTCCAGAACTCCTCTACCGTATTTCCGATCGGAGTCACTGCTCCAAGTCCTGTCACTACAACTCTTCTCTTCATATATCTTAATCTCCTTTACATCACCATACCGCCGTCTACATGCAATACCTGTCCAGTAATATATCCCGCATCCTCTGACGCAAGAAATGCAACCGCATTCGCCACATCTTCTGCTTTTCCGAATTTTCCAAGCGGAATCTGTGCGGCAGACGCTTCTTTTATCTTTTCCGGAAGTACTTCTGTCATGTCGGTCTCGATAAATCCCGGTGCAACTGCATTGACCGTGATTCCTCTGGATGCCACTTCTCTGGCTGCTGTTTTGGTCAGTCCGATCACACCTGCTTTGGACGCCGCATAATTTGCCTGTCCTGCATTACCGCTGACACCTACAACAGATGCCATATTTATGATGCGTCCGCTTCTCTGGCGGATCATCTGGCGGAGCGCAGCTCTTATTGTATGAAATGTTCCCTTCAAGTTTGTGTCCAATACCTTATCAAAATCTTCTTCTGACATCTTCATAAGGAGTCCATCCTTTGTGATTCCTGCATTATTAACCAGAATATCAATTCTTCCCTGCTCCTTGATCACCGTCTCGATGAATTCTTTACAGGCATCAAAATCGGCCACATTACATTGTATGATCACCGCTTTACCGCCTGCAGACTCAACTTCATTCTTTACTTCTTCGGCTCTTTCTCTGGAACCGTTATAGTTGATCACAACTGTTGCTCCTTTTGATGCAAGCTTTACAGCGATTGCTTTTCCGATTCCTCTGGACGCTCCGGTTACAACTGCAACTTTTCCTTCCATTGTCTGATCCATCTTTACGATTCCTCCATCCTGTTTCCACCATCTGCGAGTTTCTCACAGACTTTATCCACATCCTCCCACTGGGAAATGTGGAATACTTTCACACTTCGGTCGATTTTTCTTAAAAATCCTTCCAGTGTCTTGCCCGGTCCGATCTCAACAAATGTATCAACACCGTCTGCGATCATGCGTTCCATGCTCTGCATCCAGCGCACCGGTGAACTGATCTGTGTCGTAAGAAGTCCCGGAGTTTCTCTGATGTCTGTTACCTTCTCTGCTGTTACATTCGTTACATACGGAATTCTTAATTCGTGAAATCTGGTATGTTCCAGTTCTTCCGCCAGTTTCTCTCCTGCCGGAACCAGCATCTGAGAATGGAACGGTCCGCTGACATTTAACATAATGGTGCGTCTCGCCCCTGCTTCTTTTAACTTTGCAGCCGCTTCTTCTACAGCGTCTGTCTTACCGGTGATGACGATTTGTCCCGGACAGTTATAGTTTGCGACCGACACATCAGCAATCGGTTCGATCACTTTTTCGATTTCCTCTGCCGCCATAGAAATGACCGCACACATGGCTCCTTCTCCTGCCGGAACCGTGTTCTGCATCAGGATTCCTCTTTTTCTTACCAGGCGGATCGCATCCATATCGTTCATTCCTCCGGCAGCTGCGATCGCCGGGTATTCTCCCAGGCTTAATCCTGCTGTGATATCTGCTTTCAGTCCTTTACTTTCCGCAACTCTTGTCATTGCCAGACAGGTCGTGACCATTGCTGCCTGTGTATATTCCGTCAAATCCAGCCTGTCATTTTCTTCAAAGCAAAGTTCCTTCATATCCAGATCAAGTTCCTCACCTGCCTGGTCAAATATGTATCTTGCAATCTCACTGTTTTCATAAAAGTCGGCTCCCATGCCAGCTTTCTGAGCACCCTGTCCCGGATAAATAAATGCAATCTTACTCATAGAATCCCTGTCCTCCGATTAATGCATCTGTCTCTGTTACCAGTTTCTGGATCAGATCTTTACATGACATTCTTTCTTTTACCATGCCGGCAATCTGTCCTGCCATTACGCTTCCGTTCTTTACATCACCCTCTACGACTGCTTTTCTGAGGCCGCCAAGTGTGAGCTTTTCCAGTTCTTCGAATTCTGCTCCGGCATTTTCCAGTTCCAGATATTTTCTCGTCATATCATTGCGAAGGGCTCTGACCGGATGTCCTGTGGTTCTTCCTGTTACTCTGGAATCAATATCCTTCGCTTTGATGATTCTTTCTTTGTAATTCTCATGTACCTGGGATTCATCTGTTACAACAAAATGTGTTCCCATCTGGACGCCTTTTGCTCCCAGCATGAATGCCGCAGCAATTCCTCTTCCATCGGCAATTCCTCCGGCTGCAATAACCGGAATACTGACTGCATCTACAATCTGTGGAACAAGTACCATCGTTGTACTCTCGCCGATATGTCCGCCGGCTTCACAACCTTCTGCTACCAGTGCATCCGCACCACAGCGTTCCATTCTTTTTGCCAGGGCCACAGAAGCAACGACCGGAATAACCTTTACGCCGGCTTCCTTCCACATCTTCATGTATTTCTCCGGATTACCCGCACCGGTGGTAACAACCTTTACGCCTTCTTCGACAATCACCTTTGCAACTTCATCTGCATAAGGACTCATCAGCATGATGTTGACACCGAATGGTTTGTCTGTCAGTTCTTTTGCCTTGCGTACCTGATCTCTTACCCAGTCTGCCGGAGCACTTGCTGCACCGATGAGTCCCAGTCCGCCGGCTTCGGATACACCTGCTGCCAGATGGTATTCTGCCACCCAGGCCATACCGCCCTGAATGATCGGGTATTCAATTCCTAATAATCTGGTTACTTCTGTCTGCATAATCTCTATACTCCCTGTCTTTTTATAATTTTCTTACTCTTTATGAGCGTTCACATACTCTACAACATCACCGACTGTTACGATCTTTTCCAGATCTTCCGACGGAATCTCGATTCCATATTCATCTTCCAGTGCCATTGTCAGTTCAAAAAGATCTAAGGAATCTGCTCCGAGGTCATCTTTGAATGATGCGTTTTCTGTGATTTTGCTTTCCTCTACTCCTAAGTTATCTGCTACCATTTTTTTAATCTGTTCTAACATATCTTTGTTCTCCTTTTATTTCTGTTTTTGTCTCTCTTTTTTAGCTTTGGTTCCTTTTTAATTCTTTTGCACTTATAAGGGTTGCTTATCTGAGGCTTCTTACCACTCCAGAATGCTGGCCCCCCAGGTGAGTCCTGCACCAAATCCTGCCAGGATAATCTTCTGTCCTCTGTTCAGTTTCCCGGCTCGGTTCAGTTCATCGAGAAGAATTGGAATACTTGCGGAAGATGTATTTCCGTATTCTTCCAGATTCATCGGAAATTTTTCTATCGGTTCACCCAGCCGCTTTGCGATTGCTTCTACAATTCTTCTGTTCGCCTGATGCAAGATGTAAAAACTGATTTCTTCCTGTGCCGTGTCATTCTTTTCCAATACTTCTTTTATTGCCTGCGGCACGCTCTTTACAGCAAACATAAATACTTCTCTTCCATCCATCTGCATCAGATATTCTTTTTCTTCCGGCTTTGGCATATCTTCCGGTGATAATTCACTTCTGTCATATCTGCTTTTACAGCGAAGTGCTTCTCCTCTAAAACCATCGGAGTGTGTTACCGGAAGATAATATTCCGTATCTTCGCGTTTCAGCACTGCCGCTCCTGCGCCATCCCCGAACAGGATACACGTCCCGCGGTCCTTCCAGTTCGTCAGATTCGATAAACTCTCGCTGCCAATGATCAGTGCAGTCTGATACACGCCCGCATTCAGATAAGCCGCTGCCGTATTATAAGCAACCACAAATCCAGTGCATGCCGCACTCAGATCAAAACATGTCGCATGCTTTGCCCCAAGGTCTTTCTGCACTTCACAGGCTGTACAGGGAAGTATTACATTTGAAGAAATCGTAGACACGATGATCAGATCCACATCTTCTGCAGCAATTCCCGCATTTTCAAGTGCCTGCCTTCCGGCTTCGGCTGCCATGGATACCGTCGTCTCTTCTCTGATAATATGACGTCTCACGACTCCGGTTCTCTCCCGGATCCACTCATCACTGGTATCAACCAGTTTCGCAATGTCATTGTTGTCCATTGCAAATGATGGTACGCAAGATCCTGTCCCACATATTCTTCCAGTCATTATAAATACCTCTGATTTATTTTGATTCTAAATTATTTTGACTTTCAAAGTATATATCAAGAAATTTTGTTTGTCAAGTATTTTGAATATCAAAATATATTTTTATTTTTCCGGGCGTCTGGTGTTTACCTGAAATTCATATAATTATGATAATATATTTTAACTTATAGCAGTTTCTCTTCCCATTCTTTTTCTTTGAAGCCGGTCAGAACGAAATTATCTCCGATTACTAATGGGCGTTTTACGAGCATTCCGTCGGTTGCCAGGAGTTTTAACTGGTCGTCTTCGGTCATTTCTTTTAATTTGTCTTTCAGGTTCATCTGTTTGTATATCATACCACTGGTATTGAAGAACTTTTTGAGTGGAAGTCCGCTCATTGTGTACCATTCTTTTAATTCTTCGTAAGTTGGATTTTCTTCTTTAATTGCTCGTTCTTCAAATTCTACGTTGTGTACTTCCAGCCACTTTAATGCTTTCATACAGGTGCTGCATTTTCTGTATGCAAATACTTTCATCATAGATTCTCCTTTTCCATCTTTCTAATTTTTTACAATATCATTACTGACGTTTCATATCGTTCTTCCAACGTTTTATTTCTTCTACACTATGTCCTACTGCTTCTGCAATCATGTCTTCCCTTGCTCCTAATTCAAGCAACTTCATTGCTGTTTCATATTTTCCTTTTTCTTTTCCACGCTCTTCTCCTATTAACTCTCCCGCTTTGTAAATCTTATCCATCTCTTTACACATAATCTCCACTCCTTCCTGTGTCTCTTTCAATACTCTTACCCGCTCTGCCAATACTTTGCTATACATGTCTTCTGCCTTTGTACAATGAAAATCATGCATCAATCTGCCCAGATCTGTATTTTCTTTCATCCGGGCGTTAATATATATAATTTCGCTTTTATCATTATAATCTCTGCCGGTTTCTCTTACAGTCCGTTTGATATGTAAGATGGGTGCAACTTCATTTTCTACTTCCTCATCTACGATAAAAATAACCTTTGATTCCGGCAGTTTTTCAAAATCTCCTCCCGCAAACAGACTATGTGCGTCTATTATACTGCTGTGGTAGCGCAATCTTTTTGGGCCTGCTCCGGCTTTTTCCTGCTGTACTTCTATATCATATATTTCTTTTCTGCCATTCACAGCCACACAGTCAAGTACAGCCGATCTTCCCTGTAAATTCTTGTAATCTTTCTGAACAACGACTTCTGTTAATTCCAGATCATCATTTTCAGTAATAACTCTTAATACATATTCCGCACATTCCAGAATATTTAACACGTTCCGCATGAACATATCACTCATCATTGTCAGCTCTGCGACTAACTTCTCATAATATCGGAACCGTTCATTAACAAAACCTGTCTTTAACAAATTCGTATTATTCATAGGCTTCTCCTCTCAGTATAAACTTATCTTTACAGTATTTCAATGCGATAATAATTATATTATCAAGTATATTTGCAAATGATTTTAATCTTCCGTTTCCATCCTTCATAATGGAATCCCACATTTCGAATATCTGATAATTCAACATTTATTTGCTTATTCTTTTGTTATATATTTTGAAAAATTTTGATATATTTATCGATGTATTTCATGATTGGAACGAAATGTTCCTTAACTCAACGAATTATAATATAGAATGATATGTTATAATCATGAATGCACCAGTTTTATCTGATGCATTCACCTAATATGACTTTTTATTTTATCCAATCCTTTTTGCTTTAGAAACCATGCTGGATCTGATATACGTCATTCCTGTGACCAGATAAATGACAGCTACAACAAGAACCGCCAATATACCAGTATTCAAGAACATATTTGCTATTAATGTAAGCAACAATAATATCGGTATTACTTTGTTCAATACAATATACGTCTTATATGCACTTTTGTATATAATTTCTTTTTCTGCTTCATCACAGCTTTCCACCCACTGTTCCGTAAATTTGCTTGAAGTTGGATCACCTTTTTTCTCCGGATGTGCCGCCTGTATCGCTTTTACATAACGTACAGAAAGATAAATATCGTAGAAATAGCACAGTATAAATATAATGCAGGCGAATAAAAAATATCTGGATTTTCCTGATTCTATATACTTCAAAGAATATCCAAAGGATAAAATTATGATGCAGGCCACCTGTGACACCAAATTAACCCCACTGGTCCACGCTCCCCATTTTTCTTCTTCGTAATCCAGTTCATAGAATCTGTCCTCATCTGCATCCTTCATTTCTTTGTATGCATTCTTTAACCGGTATAAACTGTATTCACCAACAACTACCGTAACAACCGCGATTATAATCAGAGCTAGAAATATATATTGCTGAATCGTTCCGTTAATCGTTCTGATTCCTGCATCTATTCCTTTTTTCATCAGTTCATAGATGACTACCGACACGCCTCCGGCGATTCCCCCGATTATCACTGCCGCAAGCATCTTCCACGTTGCTGTAAAATAACTACTTTTCTTTTCCTTCATCGTTTATCTCCTCCTCATATATAAAAATATCTTCTACATTGACTTCACAAATCTTCGCAAGCTTTAATGCAAGTGTTACTGACGGCGAATAGTCTCCTCTCTCTATCTGGCTGATCGTCTGTCTGGATACGCCTGCGAGCTTTCCCATCTC
>UMFT01047178.1_pt1 | contig 14985 bp, 10 predicted proteins | sample 1965081 | NCBI WGS metagenome assembly UMFT01 (sample SAMEA4836053, study PRJEB28245) | human gut metagenome | biome: gut microbiome; material: fecal sample | place: Denmark | collected 2008
AGCTTTGATCACTACGGCAAGGGCCGCGATGTTGTGATCACGCTGGTCAACAGCTTCCATGGCCGCACCATTGCCACCCTGACCGCCACCGGTCAGGAGGTGTTCCACAACTACTTCGGCCCCTTCAACGAGGGTTTTGTCTATACCACCGCCGGTGACATCGAAGGCCTCCGGGAACTGGTGGACCGCCATACCTGCGCCATTATGCTGGAGCTGATCCAGGGCGAGGGCGGCGTGATGGCGCTGGACCCTGAGTATGTGCAGGCTGTGCGCGCCCTCTGTGATGAAAAGGACCTTGTCCTCATCGTGGACGAGGTGCAGACCGGCGTGGGCCGCACCGGCACCTTCCTGTGCTGTGAGCACTACAACCTCAAGCCCGATATCGTCACGCTGGCCAAGGGCCTGGGCGGCGGCCTGCCCATCGGTGCCGTTCTGCTGAACGAAAAGACCGCCGAGGGCATGGGCCCCGGCAGCCACGGATCCACCTTTGGCGGCAACCCGGTGGTCTGCGCCGGTGCCAATGTGGTGGTGGATCGGATGGATCAGAGCTTCCTGGCCAATGTCAGTGAGCGGGCCGTCCAGCTGCGTGCTGGTCTGGCCAAGCTGCCCATGGTCAAGAACCTTTCCGGCATTGGCCTGATGGTGGGCATCGAGTTCTTTGGCGGCATCCAGGCCGCGGACGTGCTGGCTGCCTGCCGCGAAAAGGGCCTGCTGGTGCTCACGGCCAAGAGCCGCCTGCGTCTGCTGCCCCCGCTGACCCTGACCGCCCACGATGTGGAAAAGGCTCTGGGCATCCTGAACGAGGTGCTGACCGAGATGGAGCAGAAGGCTCCAAAGGAGCAGGCATGAAACATCTGCTGAAAATGAGCGACCTCTCCCCCGCTGAGCTCCACCACATCCTTGATGTGGCGGAGGAGCTCAAGGCAGAGCAGAAGGCCGGGACGACCCCGGCGCTGCTCAAGGGTAGGAGCGTGGCGCTGATGTTCTCCAAAAATTCCACCCGCACCCGCACCAGCTTTGAGGTGGGTGTCTACCAGCTGGGCGGTCTGGGCAATTACATGAACGCCGCCACCGAGCTGCAGTCCGGCCGGGGCGAGCCCCTCAAGGACACCGCCCGGGTGCTGGGCCGCTACTACGACTGCGTGGTCTGGCGCACCTACCGCCAGTGCGATCTGGAAGAGTTTGCCGAGCTGGCCGGTGTGCCCGTGATCAACGGCCTGACCGACTACGCCCATCCCTGCCAGGTGCTGGCCGACCTGATGACCATCCGGGAGCGCCGGGGCACGCTGGAGGGCCAGAAGCTCTGCTTCATCGGGGATGGCTGCAGCATGGCAAACAGCCTTATCGTGGGCGGCCTGCTGGCAGGGATGCGTGTGACCTGTGTCTGCCCCGAGGGCTACCGCCCTGCCGCCGACGTGCTGATGTTCGCCCACAAGTATGGCGAAAAGTTTCACCTGCTCACCGACCCCGCCGAGGGTGTGAAGGATGCCGATGTGGTGGTGACCGCCGCATGGAACACGGCCCCCGGTACCCCCGAAAGTGAGCGCCGCCTGCGGGACTTCGCGGGCTTTCAGGTGACCAGCAGGCTGATGGAGGGGGCAAAGCCCGATGCCATGCTCCTCCACTGCCTGCCTGCGCACCGGGGCGAGGAGATCTCCACCGCTGTCTTTGAAGAGCACGCCGACGAGATCTTTGACGAGGCCGAGAATCGTCTCCATGTGCAGAAAGCCGTGCTGGCCATCCTGCTGGCCGGTCTGTAAAAACGAGAAAGAGCCCTGGGGCTGCAGAAAATTGCAGCCCCAGGGCTCTTATTGTTTCTCTCAGGGTCTGCGGCTCAGGCCGGGGCCCTCATCAGACACCAGAGTAGGCGGAGAAGCCGCCGTCAATGGGCAGGCAGATGCCGGTGATGAAGCCGGCAGCCTCGTTGTTCAGCAGGAACAGCAGGGCACCCACCAGATCCTTTTCGCTGTCGCCGAAGCGGCCCATGGGGGTGGCAGCCAGGATCTTTTCGGTGCGGGCGGTGGGGGTGCCGTCCTCGTTGTAGAGGAGCCGTGCGTTCTGCTCGCTGGCAAAGAAGCCCGGGGCAATGGCGTTGACCCGGATGCCCACCTTGCTGAAGTGCACTGCCAGCCACTGGGTGAAGTTGGTGACGGCAGCCTTGGAGCCGGAGTAGGCCGGGATCTTGGTCAGGGGCAGGTAGGCGTTCATGCTGGAGATGTTCATGATGTTGCAGCCGGGACGGCCCACCATCTGCCGGGCAAAGGCCTGCGTGGGCAGCAGGGTGCCGATGAAGTTCAGGTTGAACACCATCTCCACGCCGCTCTCGTCCAGATCAAAGAAGGTCACGGTGTCATCGTCCAGATCCGCCATCTCGAAGAATTCCTTGTCGGTGTTGGCCCGGGAGTTGTTGCCGCCGGCACCGTTCACCAGAATGTCGCAGGGACCCAGATCCGCCATCACCTCCTCTGCCACCTGCAGGCAGTTGGCCTTGTTCATAACATTGCAGGTGTAGCCCTTGGCCACGCCGCCTTCTGCCTCGATCGCATTGGCCAGCTCCTTCAGCTTCTCCATGTTGCGGCCCAGCAGAGCCACTTTGGCTCCTGCCCGGGCCAGAGCCTTGGCGAAAATGGAACAAAGGGTGCCGCTGGCACCGGTGACCACGGCAACCTTGCCGGACAGGTCGGTGTTCAGAACATTCTTTTCCACGAGGATACTCCTTTTTTGATCAGATGGTTGTGGTGATACGGATGATTATTTTCAGGCGGACAAGGCATCAGACCCTGCCAGCGCCCTTGTCCAGGATCTTATTGAACTGGAGGAAGAAGGTGGTGGCGGTCACGGCAGCGGCGATGATGTCACTGACGGGCTCGGCAAGGAACACACCGAATACGGGGTTCGCGACCACATGGGGCAGGATGAAGATGAGAGGGATGAGCAGGATGAGCTTGCGCAGGCAGGCCAGCAGCAGGCTGACCTTGGCCTGACCCAGCGCCATAAAGCTCTGCTGGCAGGCGATCTGGACACCGGTGGAGAAGATGCCCGCCATGTAGATGCGCATGGCCCAGGTGGTGTAATCGATCAGGGAGGCATCCGAGGTGAAGATGCCGGCTACTGCACCGGGAACCAGCATCATCAGCAGCCAGAAGATGGTGGTGTAGCTCAGGCAGAGGGTCAGCTGGAAACGGAATGCCTGCTTGACGCGGTCTTTCTTGCCTGCGCCGAAGTTGAAGCTCATCACCGGCTGGCCGCCCTGGCAGATGCCCGAGATGGGCATGGTGCACAGCTGGGAGGCGCTGGTGATCACGGTCATGGCACCCACGGCCACGTCACCGCCGTAGCGGGCCAGGCTGGAGCTGAAGCTGATGGACAGCAGGCTCTCGGTGGAGAGCATGACGAAGGTGGAAATGCCCAGTGCCAGCACGGGCATGATGATCTTCCCTTCCAGCTTCATGTCCTCTTTGCGGATCTTGAGGATGGTCTTGGGGCCGGTGAGGAAGCGGATGACCCAGATGGCACCCACTGCCTGGCTCAGCACGGTGGCAATGGCAGCACCCTTTACGCCCATGCCCAGCCCAAAGATGAGGATGGGGTCCAGCACGATGTTGATGACCGCGCCGATAACGGTGGTCAGCATACTGATCTTGGCAAAGCCCTGCGCAGTGATAAAGGTGTTCATGCCAAGCACGATCAGCACGCAGATGGTGCCCAGAATGTAGATGCGGCTGTAAGCCAGAGCGTAGGGCAGGGTGGTGTCACTGGCACCAAACAGCCGCAGCAGGGTGGGTGCGGCGGCGTAAAAGACGATGGTCAGGACGACCGAGAAGAGCAGCAGCATGGTAAAGCTGTTGCTGACGATCTTTTCTGCCTGCTTCTTGTCGCCCTGGCCCATGGCGATGGCGGTGCGGGGCGCGCCGCCGGAGCCGATGAGCATGGCAAAGGCGTTCAGGAGCATCAGGATGGGGGTAAACAGGCCCACGCCGGTCAGAGCCGCCGCGCCGATCCCCGAGATGTGGCCGATGTAGATGCGGTCCACGATGTTGTACAGCAGGTTGACCACCTGCGCCACAACGGCGGGGATCATCAGCTGGAGCAGGAGCTTTTTCACGTCACCCGTGCCCATATCCTGCTGTTTTTTCTGCGTTTGTGCCATGGAAAGTGTCTCCTTTGGTTTGAGCGAGACGGAGAGGGCTGCCCTCAGAACGTCAGGCCGAAGTTCATCTCGTAGTAGTTGCCTGCGGCATCACGGTAGGCGTAAGCCTTGCCGTTCTCGTCCTTCATGCTGTCGGGCATGTAGGCATCCTTTGCAAAGCCGGGCACGTCGTTGGGGCTGATGCAGACACCGTCCGCGTTCACAGCCAGCACCTCGTCGCCCTTGGGCAGGGTCAGGGGCAGTTTGCCAACGGGAGCAAAGCGGCCGAACATCACATCCAGCGTTGCGGAGGGGTAGGTGTCAAAGCCGACGGTCAGAGCGTCGGAGACCTTCTCCACATTGCCGACCTCCCAGGCCAGCGGGCAGTTGATGTTGGAAACGACCTTGCCGCCGTGGGCGTGGACCGCAGCAGCGATACCGGCCAGACGGTTTGCGCCCACCAGAGTGGTCTCCTTGTGGGTCTCGGTGGTGGGTTTGCCGCTCTCATCCACGTTGCAGACCGTCTTGTCCTCGCAGATGTCCAGCTCCAGGTAGCCCGGGGTGGCGTTGAAGTATGCACCGGACTGGGGGCTGACCATCAGCAGGGCCACCTGGGCCTCATCGGGAGTGTCCACCAGAGTGACATTGCCCAGCATCTCCCGCAGGGCCTTGGTGGCGGCCTCACCGGCCTCGGCGCTCTTGCCAAAGGCCTCAGCGTAGACCTTGGTGCCGTCCTTCAGGGGCAGGGTGCCGTCGTTCTTCAACAGGACAACGGACTCGCGGTGCACGCGGGAAGCTTCCTCCCAGTCGGCCTTGGTGGCAACGACCTCGGCGGCCTTCCTGGGGTCGGCGTAGGTGTCCTCGAACATGCCCTGACGGAACAGCTCGGTCAGGGTGCGGCTGACAGCACGGTTCAGGCTGGCATCGGTCAGCACCAGATCTTCCTTCTTGAAACCGGCAGGCACCGCGTGGGTGTTGTAGTAGTCGTTGGTGCCGCGGGCGTAGCTCTCCTCGCCCAGCTCGTTGTCCAGCAGGCCGGAGATCAGGTCCACGCCGCTCTGGGTGACAGCATAGCCGATGCGCTCGGGCTCGTCCAGCATGTCAACGCCCCAGCACATGTTGTGGACAATGCCGGTGTCGGAGTTGATGTAGCCCTTGAAGCCCATCTGACCGCGCAGCAGGCCGTCGATGAACACCTTGTTGTAGGCAAAACCGTAGGGCTGGAGCTCGATGGGGTTGCCGTTGAAGTCCTCCTGCGGAGCGCTCTTCTCGGCGCTGGGCTTGGAGTAGTAGGGCATGATGGACTCGGCATTGTGGCGGATGGCTGCACGGAATGCCGGGATGTGGTACTTCTGCAGGGAGCCGGGGGTGGCGTAGATGTTCCACTGGCCTGCTGCATAGTGGGGGTCAAAGCCGTTCTCACGGGCACCGCCGCCAGGGAAGTGCTTCACGGTCATGGAAACACCCTCGGGGGTAACGCCATTGCTGCCGCCCTGGATGCCGGGGATCAGGTGGTCGAAGATCTCCTCGATCAGTGCGGGATCCTCGCCAAAGGTGCCGAAGGTGCGCTGCCAACGGGGGTCGGTGACGCAGTCGGCCATGTACATGTAGCCCTTCTTCAGGCCGCAGGCGTTCCACTCGCGGCGGATGGTGTCGGCGAACTTGTCGATGATGTCGATGCGTGCAGTGCCCTTGACGGCAGCAGCAATGCCCAGGGTGCCGGGATAGGTGGCAAACACGCCGGTGGCATCGTTCATGCCGAACACGACCTCGCCGTTCTCGTTGCGGCTGTTGGACATGACCTGCATGGGAACAAAGTGATCACAGGTCTCGGTCAGGTACTGCAGCTGGTTCAGGTAATCTGCCAGATCCTCGGGCGTGGGGCTCTCGCGCAGGATGACGTGGCGGTTGAAGCTCTTCTTGACCATGTCAGAGGTGCTGGGCAGGGACTGGGAGCCGAAGATGCTGTCGGAGACGTTCACGGGTGCCTCGTCCAGCAGGCCGCTTTCGTCCGCCACGGGCTTGTGGCCGTTGGCTGCCAGACGGGGGGAAGGATACTTGGGGCCCATGCGCCAGTCGGAGGTGAAGATCTGGCCGATCTTCTCGCTGGTGGTCAGAACCTTGACATAGGCCTCGGCGCGCTCAGCCGGGGTCAAGCGCCAGTCGTTGACTGCGCTGACGGTGCCGGTGCCGTCGATGTCCTTGAAATACAGGCCGTCCTGCTCGATGACCTTGCGCTCCACGGTGCTGATGGTGGGGCCGTTGGGGTTCTGGTAGCGCTTTACACGCTCGGATGCTTTCACTGCCATAGTGTTTTCTCCTTTTCTTTTGAACGCAGCGGCCCATGCCACAGAGCCGCAGATGCTATACCTATTATAATAGGCCGCCGCGCGGAACAACTAGAAAATTTTTTGGATATTTCCGCACTTTCCTTGTATTCTTTTTTTGCGCGCGGTTGGAATACAAGTCTTTTTTGTGGAATGTGCTGTACTAGCATCTTACAATCATGTGCAAAATGACGAACGCTGTTTTTTAAAACTGTTGATTTCGCCCAAGGAGAGTAAAATTGTCCTGTTTTCCCACAAAATTTTACTAACAGAAATTTGAGGGATAGTTCATAATGTATACATAAAAATCCCCCGGTTCGCGATGTGGCAGCCGCAGCCCACGGGGGACCGAATGAAAGGCCGGAGTGAGTGGCAGCACACCGGCCGCAGAATTGAAAGGAGAGCTTCTCTATGGCAAAGGTCAAACAGCCGCTTGAAGAAAACGGCATCCACAGAGCGAAAATGTGGGAGATCATGATGTACGCTCTGAACAACACCTCCACCAACACCTACATGATGGTGGTCGGTTACATCAGCTACTTCCTGATCGGTATCGTCGGTCTGGCATCCGTGCTGGCCGGTTCCATTGTTACCATCATGCGTGTCTGGGACGGTGTCACCGACCCGTTCGTTGGTATGATGGTCGATAAGACCAACGGCAAGTTCGGCAAAAACCGTCCGTTCATTGCCATCGGTCAGATCATCATGTTCGTCACCACCTTCGTGATGTTCAACTTCATCCCCAAGATGGGCACTGGTGTCCGCTTTGTTGCGTTCATCATCATCTACATGGTCTACATCCTGGGCTACACCTGCCAGTGCGTTGTCACCAAGTCTGCTCAGACCTGCCTGACCAACGATCCCAAGCAGCGCCCCATCTTCGCAATGTGCGATACTGTGTATAACATTGTTCTGATGAACATCATGTTCCCCATCATTGTCACCGATGTCCTGGTGCCCAAGTTCACCCTGACTGCCGAGGCCAACGCTGCCGAGATCGCTTCTCTGGTGGCACAGAACCCTGCTCTGGCAGGCATCGTGGAGAAGTCCGGCGGCAGCCTGTCCGCTTTCTACAACCCCGGCCTGTTCACCACCATGCAGCTGATGTTCGGCGGCCTGTCCGCTGTCTTTGCAGTCTGCGCCATCATCGCCCTGTGGCGTAAGGACAATCCGAAGTACTTCGGTCTGGGCACCGCCCAGAAGGTCGGCATCAAGGATTACGTTGACACCCTGGCTCACAACCGTGCCATCCAGATGCTGGTGGTCTCCGCATCTACCGATAAGCTGTTCATGTCCACCAAGAGCAACGCTACCGTTATGATCTGCCTGTTCGGCATCATCTTCGGCAACTATGCCGCATACTCCAGCTACTCTCAGATCACCTCTATCCCCATCTGCCTGATTTCTCTGCTGCTGATGAACAAGATCGCTCGTCAGATGGGCCAGAAGGCATCCATGCTGGTGGGTACCTGGGGCGGCATCATCGGCTCCATCGCCATCACCCTGTTCCTGTTCTTCTTCAACCCCAAGGGCGATGCTTCCAAGTTCTCTCTGCCCGAATTCCGCCTGATCCGTCCTGACACCTGGGGCACCCTGTTCACCGGCTGGACCACCACCGCTTTGATCTTCGTGCTGCTGGTCATCGCATGGTCCGGCGTGCAGGCACTGTCCTCCTCCATCGTTATCACCATGACCGCTGACTGCGCTGACTACGAGGTCTACCGTACCGGTAAGTACGTTCCCGGCCTGATGGGCACCCTGTTCAGCTTCGTGGATAAGCTGGTCTCCTCTTTGGCTGCTACCGTTGTGGCTCTGTTCTACTCCATGGTCGGCTTCAAGGACGCTCTGCCCGACACCATGACTCCGTACTCTGACGGCATCTTCTGGGCAACCATCGGCTGCTTCGTCCTGCTGCCCATCGTTGGCTGGCTGTGCAACGTTGTGGCTATGCACTTCTATCCCCTGACCAAGGAGAAGATGGCAGAGATCCAGGCTGAGATCGGCCGCATCAAGGCTGAGGCTGCTGCAAAGCAGGCTTAATGCCAACCCTCTCCCTGCGGAAATTTTGAATCCGGGACAGCGCCGCTGTCCTGCATCGTAACCGGAAATGTCCTGCGGCGGGCCATCCTCTGCCGCAGGACTTTCTGATACCCTGAGACCCGGAAGGAATACCACTATGGCAGAAGAAAACAAGCTGAACCAGACCCCTGAGATCACCCCGGCCCCCTCCGCTGAGGCCCCGGAAAAGGCCCCCACCACCGGCGAGCTGCTGGGCGATGTGGAGCACTACGACGAGGAAAAGGACGATTGGAGCACCGGCTATTATGGCACCGGCAGCCGCCAGCAGGTAACGGACGATGTGTTCCACAAGCTGGAGACCGGCGAAGAGTTCACACGGGATGACTTTATCAAGGCGGAGCTGGCGCTGCAGGATGCCAAGCTGGAAGCCGGCATCGATCTTGAAAAGGAGAAGAGCCCGGGCCTCATTGGTAAGTATCACGATTGGAAAAAGAACCGCGTAAGGCACAAGGTGAACAAAAAGAAGTACCTTCTGCTCTGCCTGTTTCTGGGCTGGTGCGGCGGCCACCGCTACTATGAAAAGCGGTATGCGCTGGCGGCCTTCTACACCCTGTTCTTCTGGAGCATGGTGCCCTTCTTCCTCTGCGTGACTGACCTTCTCATTGCACTGCCCATGCAGGCCGATGAGAACGGCGACATCCTGATCTGACATCTTCCTCTATTCATTCATTTACCTCCTAGCGCCAGAAAGGGCCTGCGGCATTCGCCGTGGGCCCTTTCTGCTGCCGGAGGACGCTTTTTGCAGTGCACAGCATAGCGGCGGCTAACTGGCGTTGTGCTATACTAGTATATCAATTGATTGTGCAATAAGCACAATAGAATTTTTCACATTAGTGAAACTTTTCCCATAATCGTAAAATCGACCTGTTTTACCTTAAAATATTACTAACAGATATATCAAAAAACGTTCATAATATAGACATAAAGTTCCGGACGGGCTGGTACGCAGTGGCAGCTGTAAGCCCCATGGAGAAAACGGAGAATGTTCCCGCGTGAACAAAGGAGAGAATGAAATGGCAAAAACCAGAAGTCTGCCGGATAAGTTCTATGATAAGGACTATGAGCACAACGGCATCCACCGCGTTCCCCTGTGGCGTATCGCAGGCTACGCACTGAACAACACCGCAACCAACATTTACCTGTTTATGATGAACTACGCCACCTACTACCTGATGGGCTGGGTCGGCGTTGGCATGATGGTCGCTTCTTCCCTGACCATGATGATGCGTATCTGGGACGGTGTTACTGACCCGTTCGTTGGCTTCATGGTCGATAAGACCAACAGCAAGTTCGGCAAGAACCGCCCGTTCATCGTGATCGGCAACATCATCCTGTGCGTGACCAGTTACATCGCTTTCCATGTCACCCACAAGCTGCCCCAGGGCGTGCGCTTCCCCTTCTATGTGGTCGTTCTGATGGTCTACTACCTGGGCTACACCTGCCAGTGTGTTGTTACCAAGTCTGCACAGAGCTGCATGACCAATGACCCCAAGCAGCGCCCCATGTTCGCTTCCTTCGACGGCGTGTTCAACACTCTGCTGTTCGCCGTTCTGGGCATTGTCATCCCCCGTATTGCTGATTCCTACACCGATGTGGGCGGCTACGCTTCCACTCAGTTCATGCACACCCTGTGGATGATGACCGCCATCATGTCCGCCTGCTTCACCGTGATCGCTGTGATCTCCATCACTCCCAAGGATCGTCCTGAATTCTTTGGCACCGGCAAACCCATCAAGGTCGGCCTGAAGGATTACTGGGATACCCTGAAGAACAACCGCGCCATTCAGATGCTGGTCCTGTCCGCATCTACCGATAAGCTGGGTTCTTCTGCAAAGTCCAGCGCCGTCATGGTCGCCATGTTCGCCTGCATCGCCGGTTCCAACCTGCTGCAGAGTAACGTTACCGGTCTGGTGACCATCCCCAGCACCATCGTGTGCTTCCTGTTCATCAGCTTCTTTGCCACCAAGCTGGGCCAGCGCAAGGCTATGTTGATCGGCTCTGTGGGTGGTCTGGTCATCAACGGCGCTCTGGCAGCCCTGTGGCTGCTGGGCGATCCCACCACCATGACCTCTAACCCCGCTACCGGTGCTCTGAACTGGGGCTACTTCCTGATCCTGTACCTCGTTCTGACCATCATCGCCGCTGGTTTCCAGGGCATTTCCGGCAACATCGTTATCCCCATGACCGCTGACTGCGCCGACTACGAAGTCTACCGTACCGGCAAGTACGTCCCCGGCCTGATGGGCACCCTGTTCAGCTTCGTGGATAAGCTGGTCTCCTCTTTCGCACCCATGGTCGCCGGTGTCATGTTCAGCATGTGCGGCTACACCGACCACAACCCCGTTATGGGTGACCCCGTTACCCCGGGCCTGCGCGGCGGCGTTGTCTTCTGCGCATACGGCATGATCATGATCGGCCTGGTCTGCAACCTGATCGCTATGAAGTTCTATCCCCTGACCAAGGAGAAGATGGAAGAGATCCAGGATGAGGTCGCTCAGATCAAGATGAAGGCCATGGCTGAGAACGCCTAATTGATACTTGCAATTTTCTGCGGAAACCTGTAAAATCAAATAGAAAAACCGCTCGCCCTTGCGGCGGGCGGTTTTCTGCTTTTGGAACAAAATTCAGACAAGAGGTACATCGTAAATGGAAGAAAAGACACAGTGGGTAAAGGACCCGGACCATGGGTTCATCTGGAACACCATCGACCACCTGTTATACTGGAGAGAACACCGTGAAAAGCACTGTGTCAGCCGCAAGAAGTATATGCGCCTGTGCATTCTGGGTGCGTTTGGTGCGCACCAGTTCTATGCCAAGCGTCCGGTGCTGGGCCTGCTGTATCTGGCAACCTTCTGGAGTGGTTTCTCTGCCGCTATGACCATCGTGGACTTCATCATTGCCGTGCCCATGAAACCGGACGAGAACGGCAACATCTGGCTGTAAAAAGCCCTCTGGCGGCCTGCTGGGCCGGAAAGGAAAACACCCTATGGATAATGTCATGCAGTTTCTGTTCAACACCAACCACGAGCAGCCCAGCATCCTGGTCTGGGTCCTGCTGATCGTGATCGCGGTCGTGATTCCCAATTACGTCAGATATCGGATGGAGCAGAAGCGCTCCAATGATTCTGTTCCCACCCAGAACCCTGCCCGTTCTGCCCCGCGCAAGAAGAAGCGCAGCAAGAAGCGCTGAGCCGCAGGCTGGGGCAGCGCGGCAAAGATGCTTTGATATTTTATGATCTCCCATAACCGAAAGGGCCCTGCAAATGCCGCAGGACCCTTTTGGTTTGTCAGCGTGTGTGGAGAGATGGGGAAACGAAAACCGCCCCGGCGGCTGCTTTGAGCAGTGCCGGGGCGGTTCGTTCGCTTTTGGTGTTCAGATGCAGGAAGTGCTTACTTCTTGATCTTGATCAGCTGTGCGTTCAGGCTCTCGATAAAGCCGTCGGGCATGTTGATCATCTTAGCCATAGCCTCAGGGGTCATGCGCTTCATCATATCCCACATGCCAACGCCGGGCTTGACGTCAAAGTTGGTGGCCAGCTTGACAGCTCTGGTAGCGAGAGCCAGAGCCTCTTCGTTCTTGGAGAGATCCTCCATGCTGTCCTTGATGCTGTAATAGCCCTCGGGGAACTCCATCGGAGCCTTCAGATCCAGGCTGCCGACCTGCTTGAACCAGTTGGCAACGCCCTCCTGACGCTCGTTGAACTCAGGCAGAGTGTAGCAATCAGGCTCCTTCTCGACCTTTTCCAGCGTGATGGAATCCTTCACGTCACCGGCAACGGCCAGGATGGTGTTGAAGCCCTCTTCCAGAGCAACATTGAACTTGAACACGCGGTGTGCAGTCTGCTGGCCGACTTCCTTGCCGTTGACGTACAGCACAACGGTGTCCTGGTTGGAGTAGACCTTGATCTCGGTGGTCTCGCCTGCGCGCTGTGCATGGCGGCGGCCAGCGATGTGGACCATGGGCAGCTTGGACCAGTATGCCTGGTAGACAAAGTAGCTGTCCTTCTTGGTCTTGCGGTCAATGGTCATCAGGCCCTTGTTGTTGCGGCCTGCAACGCCGCCCTCGTGGCGGGCAGCACAGCCAAAGTCGAACATGTTCCAGCAGTGGGTAGCCCACACCCAGGGACGATCCTCGAACACCTGAGCCAGATGCTCGTGGTACAGTGCCTGATACTCCTCGGTGTAGTCCTTGCACTGGGGATCGTTGCTGTGCCAGTTGATGATGCCCTCGGTGCCGTACTCGGAGATGCCGATGCAGATGTCGGGGTGCTCGGCGTGGAACTTGTCCAGCCAGGGGCCGTTCTGCTCCATCTTGCCGCCGTACCAGCCGAAGTAGTGGTTGTAGCTCTCTACATCAGTAATGTGATGCATGGGGCCGTCAACAGGGGTGTTGGAGACGTGGGCAATGGTGGTGAGACGGGTGGGATCCAGCTCACGCACCAGCTTCTGCAGGTCGTGGTGGTTGTCCACCAGCTCCTGGCAGATGCCGCCGATCAGGATCTCGTTGGACAGGCCCCAGAACATGATGGAGGGGTGGTTGTAGTTCTGGATGATCAGCTCGGTCATCTGGTGACGGCAGTTCTGGTGAGCGGAGGGGTCCTTCTTAAAGACGCTGATGAAGGGGATCTCAGCCCAGACGGCGAAGCCCAGCTCGTCACATGCGTCGTAGAAGTCCTGGCTGTGCTGATAGTGGGCCAGACGGATGGTGTTGGCACCCAGCTCCTTGATGAGCATGGCATCCTCGTAGTGATCCTCAGCGGTCAGGGCATTGCCCTTGTACAGACGATCCTGATGGCGAGCCACGCCGCGCAGCGGGGTGGGCACGCCGTTGATGGAGAAGCCGTCGTTCGGGGTCACAGTATAGCTGCGGACACCCACGTTGGCGTAGATCTCGTCAAAGGTCTCGTTGTTCTTCTGCAGGCGGGCGGTCACGGTGTACAGGTTGGGCTCGTCCATGCTCCACAGCTGGGCATCGGGAACGTACAGGGTGACCTTGGTGCTGTCGCAGGGGCGCACGCCGGAAGCAACTTCGTTGCCGTAGCAGTCCTCGATGCTGTACATCACAGTGTAGGCTTCTTCGCCGTTGGTGACCCAGCTCTCGATCTCAAAGGTGGCACCGCCGTCCTCGGTGGGCTTGGGGGTGACCTTGATGCCGGGGCCGCCGAAGTAGTCCAGGTCAAAGTGGGTGCCGGGCACGCTGATCAGGTTCACGCCGCGGTACAGGCCGCCGTAGAAGGTGAAGTCGGCGGAAGCGGGGTACATGGAGGGGGTGTCCTCGTTGGAGACCTCGATGGTCAGCTCGTTGTCGCCCTCGTGGCACAGGTCGGTGACATCGGCACGGAAGATGGAGAAGCCGCCCTCGTGGGTGGTTGCCACCTGGCCGTTGACCTTCACGGTTGCGGCCAGAGCAGCTGCCAGCACCTCAACGTAGGTGCGGCCGCCAGCCAGAGGCTGCTTGGGCTGGGTAAAGGTGCGGGTGTAGACACCGGTGGTGCGCAGATAGCTGCCGTTGCCGTCCATGCCGTCCACAGCGTTCCAGGTGTGGGGCAGGGTGACCTGCTCGGTGGGACGCTCGCCCTTGGGGAAGGACAGGGTCCAGTTTTCGTTCAAGGAAATGATCTCTCTCATCGATACTGCTCCTTCTGGTTTTCTTCTTTGTTTCGGCGGCCTGTATGGCAGAAGAAATGCCGGAAACAGGCCGGTTGTTGATTTTAGTATAGCACATCAGAGGGGGGCAGAGTTTGTACAATCTTTTGGCAAAATAGTAATATTTTGTGAAAATCCAGACGATGATTCCACGATTTTACAATCTGGCCCTTGGAAATGACAGCACAGCATGAAAAGGGCTCCCCGGAGCAGAGAGGAAAAGGAGGTTGTCCGTTCCCGCAGAGGGCGGCAGCGGCTTCCGCTCATCCCTGACCAGAGGGCCTCTTTGGCGCTGTGGGCTCCTCCGGCAGAAAGTGTTGACGGAACGGCGGCTTTTTGCTATAATTATATAGCTATGAATATGGAGATGTATCGAAGTGGTCGTAACGAGAACGACTCGAAATCCAAGTGGATGCTTCGCCGGATGTCTTCATATCACACGAGGGAACGTCAATTTTGATGTCCTGACAGGTTTCAAAGCCTATCTGAACGATGCGTTTTCTAACAATATTCTAACAGCAACTGTTCCAAGTTTCAAGGCCGATTTGCGATATACAAATCGTAAATTTTCCATGAAAATATACTTGGAGATGTATCGAAGCGGTCGTAACGAGAACGACTCGAAATCTAACTGGCTTTTTGGAAGTGGTTTTCCGGTTTTGCTAGGTTTCATGCGGGTTTTCCGACTTCGTGAGGGAACGATTTTCTGGCGTTCTCTCCTGCAATTCTCTCCAAAGTTTTCCCAGAATGCACGGCGCATTCTAAAATTTAATATCTGGAGCATTACTCAAGTGGTCGTAAGAG
>UMFT01013297.1_pt1 | contig 14880 bp, 13 predicted proteins | sample 1965081 | NCBI WGS metagenome assembly UMFT01 (sample SAMEA4836053, study PRJEB28245) | human gut metagenome | biome: gut microbiome; material: fecal sample | place: Denmark | collected 2008
TGTAGAAAGGCTCAACCAACTACATCAATCCGAATCAATCGAAATGGTACACCTGTAGTTGAAAAGTCGATTACTGTTTCGATTCCAACTAATGATGAGCCATGTCGGGATACTTATACGGCAGATGCGCTTTTTGAGGATAAAACGGTCAATTCAGAGGCGTCTTGTGATATTGAACTGAATACTGCGGATGGAACTGCGGTTTCGTCTGACGGACTGGATGGAGTTTCTTTCAGGACAGAAGGCGGTCAATGGTTTATGTACGTCACAAGATTTGCAAAATCAGGAGCTGTCTATCACTTGACGGCTTCATGTATGAAGATTACACCTGAGAAACTTGACATCGTTTTGTGCTCAGCCGAAGAAAACACAGAGAAAACCCCGGTTATTAACTGGTCTGCAGTGGCCACCGGCACATACGGCCAGACCTGGAATGAAATGGTTGATGTTTCCGGTTGCAGTGCAACGCTGAACGGCACCGAACTTTCCGGCACATTCGAGGTCGTAAACGGTGAAACCGTCCCGAATGTCGGGGACAAATATCGGCTCAAATTTATGTCGGAAGACAGCAAGTACACTGTGGAAAGCGAGGAGTTTTCTGCAGAAATTCAGCCGAAACCGCTGACAATTACGGCGGAAAGTGCAGAGAAAGTGTACGATGGCGAACCTCTGGTGAAAGATGGATACACAGCAGGCAAACTGGTGCCCGGCGACAAAATCATCGAGGTGAAGGTTTCCGGCACGCAGACGAATGCAGGAAATGCAGAAAATGTACCACATAATGCAAAAATATGCGGAAACGGTACAGATAAGACGAAAAATTACGCAATCAGCTATGCCAATGGCACGCTGAAAGTTACTCCGCGGGATATTGCAGACGCGCAGATTGATATGAAGCAGACCGAGTATGTGTATGACGGAGTCGAGCATAATCCCAAGCCAATCATCGCAATAGACAATAAAACGTTGAAAATCAACGTAGATTACGAACTTTCTTACACCAATAACAGAGACTGCGGTGCAGGAACGGTGACAATTACCGGCAAGGAAAATTATACCGGAAAAGTTGAGAAAACATTCCAAATCACACCGAAAACACCCGAAAAGGACACCGATTACAAGATTGCATTGCCTGTTGATTCGACCTACGACGGCAAGCCGTGTGAGGCGTCGGTGTGGACGAGAACAGGCGTTGGCGAGGTCACAGTTTGGTACAACGACAGCACAGCTTTGCCGGTTCGTGCCGGAACTTACAACGTGGCGGTCGGGATTGCATCGAGTGATAACTTTTCTGCGGTCGAACGGGTGAATGTCGGCAGTTTTACAATCAATAAGCGCACGATTTCCTTGGATACAACAGCGCTGAAAGTCGCGGACAAGACATGCAACGGACGCGATGATGATGCACGGATTAGCGGTTTGGCGTTCAGCAATCTTCCGGAAGGCGCGGCACTGAGCGAGGGCACGGATTACACGCTCTCAACACGGTACGCATCTGCCGAAGCTGGCGAGTGGGACGTGACGGTTACAGTTACACTTACGAATAAAAATTACACGTTAGAGGACGAAAACTGCACTGTAAAGGGTAAAATCCTGCCGAAAGCGGTCGAACTTATTGTAAGCGCGAAGGATGCAGTCTATACCGGTCTGCCGTACAGCGAGAGCAATCTGACCTGCTCGGGCACGTCCGCGCCGACATATCGCTACTACGCCGACAGCAACGGTGCAAAGAGCAATCAGCTGGATGGTGCGCCGATCAACGCTGGAACTTACTGGGTGGAAGCGTATGCATCGGAAACGAGCAGCACGGCTTCCGCAACCTCGCAAGCGGTTCGGTTTCATATTGAAAAAGCGCCGCTGTGTATTCGTGCCAAGGATAAAACCATAACCTATGGGGAAACGTTAAGTGATAATGGTGTGGAAATCAACGGATTCGTGAATAATGAGAACGAAACTGTGCTTTCGGGTCTGCACTATGCGTTTGACTATGCGCAGTTTAGCGATATTGGAACTTACACGATTATCCCGATGAATGCACAAGCTGAAAATTACAAAATTACATACGAAAACGGCGTGTTGACCGTACAGCCGAAGCCTGTTGAGATAAAATGGAACAGCGAGAGTATTTTCTATTATGATAGTACGCCGAAATCGGTCACGGCAGAAGCGATTGGCGCGGTGAACGGAGATGCGCTTACTGTCATAATCGAGGACGGCAGCCGGACCGAAATCGGGGAGTACACCGCACGTGCGGTCGCTCTGGCAGGCGGAAAGGCGGGCAACTATGTGCTGCCCGAGGCACAAACCTTCTCGTTTCAGATCAAGAAGGCGCTCGAGACGGCAACTGTCACGCCGAGTACCGTTACTGCCGTAATCGACGGCCTGACGATTCGACTGACCGGCTTTGCGACCGAGCCGATCACGGTTTCTGCGCCGGATGCCGTGGCCGCGGGCGATACGCTGACCATCCATGGCGTGACGTACACGATCGACCGTTCCGCAGTGGATATGCGCCGCGCGGAGATCACGTTCGTGTTTGCGGACAGCAGTGCGCAGACCAACGTTTACGGCGCGGGAGATATCGGAACGGCGTTTCCGACCGATAGTAAGCGCGGATACACGTTTGACGGGTGGAAAATCGGTGATAAAACGTACACGACGCTGACGGAGGAAGCACTTACTAAACTGAACGGCACGCAGACTGCAGCACCGGTGTTCACTGCTCAGCAGAGTGGCGGAACGAGCGGCAGTGGCGGCGGCGGTCCGGTCCGCACGCCGACCGGTGCGGTGACTGCGGCTAAGAGCGAGCACGGCGAGGTCTCAATCACACCGAAAAACGCAGCCAAAGGCAGCACAGTGATGATTAAAGCTGTGCCAAAGGAAGGCTATGCGCTCAAAACAATCGCGGTTACCGACCAGAGCGGCAAGCCGGTCGCAGTGACGGAGAAGGACGGTCGGTTTACATTCGTCATGCCTGCGTGCAATGTCACGCTTACACCTATTTTCGAGAGACAGCCTGCTCAAAATGTGAGCTTCGATGACGTCAAGCCAACCGAGTGGTACGCCGATGCCGTACGCTGTGTTGTGGAAAAGGGTCTGATGAGCGGCACAGGTACGGATGCGTTCTCGCCGGATGGCACGACCACGCGCGGTATGCTGATGACGATTCTCGCACGGTACGCGGGTGCGGATACGACCGGCGGTGCAAACTGGTACGAGAAGGGCATGGCGTGGGCGCAGTCGGCAGGCATTTCGGATGGCCGCGCGCCGGAGGCCGGCATTACACGAGAGCAGCTCGTCACCATGCTGTACCGCTATGCGGATGTCCCTGAAGCCAGCGGCACACTGGATGCCTTTGCAGACGCAGATACCGTCAGCGCCTACGCGGTCGATGCTATGCGATGGGCGGCAGCGAACGGAATCGTCAACGGTTCACACGGCAGACTGAATCCACATGGGAATGCCACCCGCGCACAGGTCGCGGCAATGCTGATGAGGTTCTGTGAAAAGATGGAACGATAATACATTACGCCGCGCATGTCGGAGAACGCTGTGCGCGGCGTAAATTTTCGGGTCTAAAAATTTTTTGGAATTTTTTCAGAAAATGTGTTGACAGATTCGTAATTCTGTTATATACTAAACAAGTCGTCAGGGATGAGACGACAACGACCCGATGGAAGTTTAGCTCAGCTGGGAGAGCATCTGCCTTACAAGCAGAGGGTCACAGGTTCGAGCCCTGTAACTTCCACCAAACGAAAAGCTCCTAAACATTGTGGTTTGGGAGCTTTTTCTCTGTTTATTTGAATTTTTTACAGTGTCGCAAGGGAAGCGGCGCTTTTTTTGTTTTTGTGTGAATGCGGTTTTTTTGGGGTTTTTACGGGTGCAGGATGTGGGACTAAGTGTGGGAGCAAAAATCAATGGATAGAGACGACTTTTTTCTGCGTTTTCTTCCTGCTCTCGGTCGCAAAACTGAGCACCTTTAACGAGGCGTTCGTGAACGCTTCATCGGAGAGGTGCGTATAAATATGCGACGTCATGGCAATCGACTTGTGCCCAGAAAGTCCTTTGCAACGTTGATCGGCACGTCGGCGGACTGCAAATCAGTCGCGTATGTATGCCGCAGGCAGTACGGCGTGAGATCATCAGCCACAACGACGTTTCCAGGTCGATTGCGCCGCTAGCCATCTGTGCGCCCATATCGAGATCAAGCGCCTGCTTGAACGAGCGCCACATCTGCTTCATGGACGTTTCGGTGTGCGGTCTGCCGGTAGTCGGCTGCGTAAAAAGATAGCCGCTACTCTTTTCCTCGACCTTGTGCCAGAGATCGCGCGCGGTCTTTACCCGGACGGAGTACCGCTTGCCATTATAGGTAAACGTTTTGCGGAAACATCCGTCTGATGTGTTTGTTTTTATTGTAAAACATCTTTGGTTGTAAAATAAGAGGGTAGAATGCACTCGCTAACGCTCATCGGTTGCAGCCGGTGGGCGTAATTTTTATATTTAGAACTCGCGTATCAGTACGCGCGGGATACCGATAATACGGCATCTTTCCGGGTCGGTGCCCTCGATCCGTCTGGGCGGGTGAGACGGGTTTCAGGGGCACAAGCTCTAGCCAATCCTAGCTCTGAACATAGTTGATGCGTTTGATGGTCATTTCGTCATCGCCATAGCTGATGACTCCGATCTCGCCGCTGTGGTTCCCTGGTGTTCTGCTTGAGCACCAGCACGATATCACCATTACGGAAATCAGGATACATACTGCCACCGCGGACATGCATAGCGCAGAAATCCTCCGGCTTGCGGCCCTTGAGATAGGTGTCGGGAACTTCGACCATTTTCTCTTTTGATTCTTTCTCCTAATGTCAGAACAAACACCCTTACTTTACATCAAACATTCGATTGGTTGTAATTAGTGTACCACCTGCGTGATTATAAATCACACAAGGAGGTGTAAAACATAAACGCCTGAACCTATCAGGAACTCCGTCAGGGGGGCAAGAACGACCTGATGCGGATGTATTCGAACATGGTATTGCTGACACTGGAGCAAGTCGCAAAAATCTACGGTTTTACTGACAAGCACAAAGCCAAGCGCATAATCGGCGCACCGAGAGTGTCCGGCGAGCATCGCGTGATGTACTATCTTGGCGACGTTGCGACCGACATCGTCAAGCGGCGTATTGGCATTGTACGATAAAATACACAAGAAAGAAGATTCAATGTAAAACAACAATTTCGCAGCCAATCTGGCTGCAGTCGGGAAGCACAGCTGCGGCATCAAGCCGAGCAAGCGTCTTTACTTCTGCTGGACGGAGGAGTAGCTCGAGCAGCTGACCGCTCTGTGGGATACGACGTCAAGGAGCTGTGGAAGGGAAAACGTCTGCAGATACGCTATCTGGTTATCTGCGGCGGCGACGGCACCCGTCCGTCCGGTGAGCCGTTCGTCCTGGGAGTGCAAGGGGCACTGGGTCACAAGCAGAAGCCGCAGTGCGTGCATATTTCCAACGTCCATGCCGACCTGTTGCCGACCGATGTTTACTCCGGTATGTATGCTCGCGTGACCGTCAACTTCTTCCCGTATGACGCTTCCGGCAACCGCGGCGTAGGCTTCGGTCTGGGCGCGGTATCAGTACGGTGAGGACCTTGTGAAGAAGCCTGCCGAGGCTATGCAGGAGTAAAGCGAAACCCCTCCGAGAACTGGTTTTATGCTGGCTCCTGGAGGGGCTGTTTTTATTCAGTTGCCTTCGGCGTATCTCCGTCAAAGATTACATGAGTAAAGCGGAAACGCTGCGTAACATCAGGGTACTTCTTGTGATCCACCTCGGAGGCGAACATATCATACGGCCGCGCATAAATTTTGAAGTCGCCGTAGAGCGCCTGATAGATCACCAGCGGTTCGCCGGTTTCTGTGTGCGTGGCGATAGCGAGTACCTGATACAGCTTGTTCTTAAAGTGCAAGTATTTTTCACCGACAAAAATTTTTCTTGAAACCATTCATATTTCCTCCAATCCTATATTTTTATTATAACAGAGAGGAGGGCAAAGAAAAAGAGCACACCCGCAATCAGGTGTGCTCTATTCTGATGGTTAATGCGAAAACATTCCGAACTATGAAAAAAAGTTTGTATCTTCGCATTATGGTGGACTTGAAGGGGATCGAACCCTCGACCTCTCGGATGCGAACCGAACGCTCTCCCAAACTGAGCTACAAGCCCGAATATATGTGTCAAGAAAAGCGTTTTGAGCAAACTCAACTGAACAGGGAAGAACGGGGACTGCTTTCTGTACCGCTTCCGCTCCCAACTGAGCGAATCGCCTTAATGTCAGCTTCTCGCAAGCAATTTACTGATCAAACCGAATTCTATTCGTTTAACTCGTTAAACTACTCTTGACAATGATTAATTATAACGGTAGAATAATTTCATGTCAAGCACTTTTTCCGGTGCAAAGCAAAAACAGCGTGCAGCAGCCAGCTGTGCCAAAAGGAGAATTTAACATGAAAAACAGCGAAAAAACAATGGAAAAGATCGTAGCGCTCTGCAAGGGCCGCGGCTTTGTATACTCCGGCTCGGAGATTTACGGCGGTCTTGCAAACACCTGGGACTACGGTCCGCTCGGCGTTGAGTTCAAGAACAACGTCAAGGCAGCATGGCGCAAGAAATTTGTGCAGGAGAGCCAGTACAATGTAGGTCTTGACTCCGCGATCCTGATGAACCCGATGACCTGGGTTGCTTCCGGTCATGTTGGCGGCTTCTCTGACCCGCTGATGGACTGCAAGGAGTGCAAGGAGCGTTTCCGTGCCGACAAGGTAATTGAGGACTGGTGTGCTGAGAACAACTACGATCTCGGCAAGAGTGTTGACGCACTCAGCCAGGCTGAGATGAAGGCATTCATCGACGAACATGAGATCGCATGCCCGACCTGCGGCAAGCACAACTGGACCGACATCCGTCAGTTCAATCTGATGTTCAAGACCTTCCAGGGCGTTACCGAGAACGCGAAGAACGAGCTGTATCTGCGTCCGGAGACCGCACAGGGCATCTTCGTAAACTTCCAGAATATCCAGCGCACCACCCGTAAGAAGATTCCGTTCGGCGTTGGTCAGGTAGGCAAGTCCTTCCGCAACGAGATTACTCCGGGCAACTTCACCTTCCGTACCCGCGAGTTTGAGCAGATGGAACTGGAGTTCTTCTGCAAGCCGGGCACCGACCTTGAGTGGTTCAAGTACTGGAAGGATTACTGCCACAACTTCCTGCTGTCTCTCGGCATGAAGGACGAGAACCTGCGTCTGCGCGACCACGATCCGGAGGAGCTGTCTCATTACTCCAACGCTACCACCGATATCGAGTTTATGTTCCCGTTTGGCTGGGGCGAACTGTGGGGCATTGCCGACCGCACCAATTTCGACCTGACCCAGCATCAGAACACCTCGGGTGTTTCGATGGAATACTTCGATCAGGAAGCAAATGAGAAGTATATTCCGTATGTTATCGAGCCTTCGCTTGGTGCTGACCGTGTTGCACTGGCTTTCCTGTGCGACGCTTACGACGAGGAAGTCGTAGGTCAGGACAAGAACGGCAAGGACGATGTTCGTACTGTTCTGCGTCTGCATCCGGCTCTGGCACCGTTCAAGGCTGCTGTACTGCCGCTGTCCAAGAAGCTGACCGACAAGGCTATGCCGATCTGGCAGGAGCTGGCTAAGCAGTTCTCTGTTGATTTTGACGATGCAGGCTCTATCGGTAAGCGCTACCGCCGTGAGGACGAGATCGGTACGCCGTACTGCGTAACCGTCGATTTCGAGACCGAGCAGGATGGCTGCGTAACCGTTCGTGACCGTGACACTATGGAGCAGGAGCGCATCAAGATTGAGGAAGTTGCTGCTTATATCGCAAAGAAGATCGAGTTCTGATTTTTCGCTGCTGAACATTGATCATCAAAACCGCTGCACAATCCCTGTGCGGCGGTTTTCTTTTATTTGGATGGCGAACAGGAAACACCACCCCAAAACCTATCGAAAAAATAGGGATTGGACCATCGGAAATTGGGCAATCTGCCGGAACGAAAAAAGTTTGTCGGAAAGGGTTGACAGAAGAGGGGGAGTTTAGTATAATCATAGCAATCCCAGTGAAATAATATGAATTTAGGAGACGCGGTTATGCGATACTACTTTGAAAAGCTGCTCCGCTCGAATTTCCGATTTGGGCGAATGTGAACCTTCTTTTTAGTACACGAAACGAATCAATCACTTCAAACATGTATATAAAAAGGAGATTATTATCATGGCAACTATCAAGAATACCGAAAACTGGTCCTTTGAAACCAAGCAGCTGCACATCGGTCAGGAGACCGCTGATCCGGTTACCGATTCCCGTGCAGTTCCGATCTACCAGACCACTTCTTACGTTTTCCATGACAGCCAGCATGCGGCTGACCGTTTCGGTCTGGCTGACGCAGGCAATATCTACGGTCGTCTGACCAATTCCACGCAGGATGTGTTCGAGAAGCGCATTGCAGCACTCGAGGGCGGTGTTGCCGCTCTGGCTACCGCTTCCGGCGCCGCAGCGATTACCTACACCATTCAGGCACTTGCTCAGGCCGGCGACCACATCGTAGCACAGAAGACCATCTACGGCGGCAGCTACAACCTGCTGGCACATACTCTGCCGCAGTTCGGCGTTGAGACCACCTTCGTTGATGCACACAATCTGGAAGAACTGGAAGGCGCTATCAAGGATAATACTAAGGCGGTTTACATCGAGACTCTCGGCAACCCGAATTCCGATATTCCGGATATCGAGGCTATCGCAAAGATTGCGCACAAGCACGGTCTGCCGCTCGTAATCGACAACACTTTCGGTACCCCGTATCTCATCCGTCCGATTGAGTACGGCGCTGATATCGTTGTTCACTCTGCTACCAAGTTCATCGGCGGCCACGGCACGACCCTCGGCGGCATTATTGTTGATTCCGGCAAGTTCGACTGGAAGGCATCCGGCAAGTATGCACCGATCGCTGAGCCGAACCCGAGTTATCACGGCATCTCTTTCGCAGATGCAGTTGGTCCTGCTGCTTTCGTAACCTACATCCGCGCTATCCTGCTGCGTGATACTGGTGCTACCATTTCTCCGTTCAACGCATTCCTGCTGCTGCAGGGTACGGAAACCCTGTCTCTGCGTATTGAGCGTCACGTTGAGAACACCAAGAAGGTCGTTGAGTTCCTGACCAATCACCCGCAGGTTGAGCATGTGAACCATCCGTCTCTGCCGAACCACCCGGATCATGCTCTGTACGAGAAGTACTTCCCGAACGGCGGCGCATCCATCTTCACCTTCGATATCAAGGGCGGAAAGGAAGCAGCATTTAAGTTCATCGACAAGCTGCAGATCTTTTCTCTGTTGGCAAATGTTGCTGACGTTAAGAGCCTGGTCATCCATCCGGCAACCACCACTCACTCGCAGCTGACCGCAGAGGAGCTGGAGGATCAGGGTATCCATCAGGGCACCATCCGTCTGTCCATCGGCACCGAGAATATCAATGATATTCTGGCTGACCTCGAGCAGGCATTCAACTAAGCTGAATATCGCGTATTCCTATTTTACCTCTTACAATTTGACGAGAAAAGACCCGCTGAAAGCGGGTCTTTTCCTATCTGTACAGCAGTTTCATCCCTTGGTGATGGCAAAAATGAGTGCAATTTTATCAATCGGCATAATACCCCCCTTTTTCGGTTTGCAGTTTATATAACCGGAAAAGGGAGCTTTATTTTTACAGCTGCGAGAAAACTTCGCCGATTGGCGCGTGAATGACCAGATCAGCACGGCGATCCGCAGGAGTAGGGGACTTATTGACCAAAACCAGCTTATTGCCGCGGTAATAGTCGATCAGACCAGCGGCTGGATACACAGCCAGCGATGTGCCGCCGATAATCAGAATATCAGCCTTGGAGATGTGGTCTACGCTCTTGTTGATTGTGTAGCTGTCGAGTCCCTCCTCGTACAGCACGACATCTGGCTTGATAATGCCGCCGCAGGAGCATCGCGGAATGCCGGTGCCCTTGGCGATATCCTCAACCGGATATGGCTTGCGGCAGCGCATGCAATAGTTGCGCAGCACCGAACCGTGCAGCTCAAGCACTTCCTTCGAGCCTGCCTTCTGGTGCAGACCGTCGATGTTCTGCGTTACAACGGCACGGCACTTACCCTCGCGTTCCCACTCGGCCAGCTTGAGGTGAGCTGCATTCGGCTTTGCATCAAGAGCCAGCATTTTCGCCCGATAGAAGCGATAAAACTCCTCGGTTTCGCTCAAAAAGAACGTGTGGCTGAGAATGGTCTCCGGCGGGTACTTGTACTGCTGGTTGTATAGACCGTCCACCGAGCGGAAATCCGGAATGCCGCTCTCGGTCGATACGCCCGCACCACCGAAAAAGACAATGTTGTCGCTGCCGTCGATCCACTCTTTTAATTTAGCAATCTTCTCATCCATGATATTAGCTCCTTTCGTCGCTAATGAATTGAAAATTAAGGTATTTGGCACAGCCGAGTGATTTAATGCACGCAAGAATAGCGGCATTTTCCATTCTCAATTCTCAATTTTCCATTATTTCGATTATTCGGTAATCGAAACTAAGCCCTCATGACGCGGCTTTGCCGGCGTTTCCTTTTCGATGTAGCCGATGGCTGCGGAGCAGACAACGATATGATCCTCCGGTACGCCGTACTCAGTCAGCAGTGCACGAACCTCGGGTACGTCGCAGGTCTCGCGCAGCTGGTTGATCCAGCAGGAGCCGAGGCCAAGCTCGGTAGCCATCAGCAGCAGATTCTCCATTGCAGCAGCGCCGTCTACCAGAGCGTGGTGCTCATCCCGCTTGTAGGAAATGATAATGTTGACCGGTGCACCGTAGAAATTGTACTGCGGACCGCGATTGTCTGCCTCAGCGACGGCACGAGCCAGCTTGAGTGACTTCTCTGCATTGTAAATCACGGTAAAGTGCCACAGGTACTTGCCCATGCCGGAAGGCGCCCATTCAGCAGCTTCAACAATCTGCATGATCTGATCCTTCGGCGGCAGCTCGGACTTGAACGCGCGCGTAGAGCGGCGAGACTTGATAACTTCCATCAGGTTAGACATAGGGAAAAACCTCCTGAAACAAATAGAGATTGATATTTATAAATATAGTATATAGCATTCTGGGTGTCGTTTCAAGACAACATGAACAAAAATACGGCTGCATCTGTAAATTATCTGTGAAAACAGCGGTTTGTGTGGTATACTGATTCTAATTGAAAAATAATGCGGGAGGAATCTCTTACATGATCACTATCAGCGATCTTAGCTTAAACTTCAGCGGCGAGCCGCTGTTCAAAGATGTAAACCTGAAATTTACCCAGGGCAACTGCTACGGTGTTATCGGTGCAAACGGTGCAGGCAAGTCTACATTCCTGCGCATTCTGTCCGGCGATTTGGACCCGTCCACCGGCACGGTTTCGATTGCGCCCAAGACCCGTATGAGCGTACTCAAGCAGGACCACTTTGCCTTCAACGAGGAGACTGTTCTCAACACGGTTCTCGGCGGCAATGAGCGCCTGCTTGAGGTCATGCACGAAAAGGATGCGCTCTACATGAAGGACCCGTTCACCGAGGAGGACGGCAACAGGGCTGCCGAGCTGGAGTCCGAGTTTGCTGAAATGGGCGGTTGGGACGCCGAGACCGAGGCCAGCCAGCTGTTGAACGGTCTGGGTCTGGATGCAGATGCCATCCTGTACACCGAGATGAAGAACCTCGGTGACGTCGAGAAGGTCAAGGTGCTGCTGGCGCGTGCGTTGTTCGGCAAGCCGGATATTCTGTTGCTGGACGAGCCTACCAACCATCTGGATATTCAGGCAGTCCGCTGGCTGGAGGACTTCCTTGCCGATTTTGAGGGCACCGTCCTCGTTGTATCGCATGACCGTCACTTCCTGAACAATGTATGTACCCATATCGTTGATATCGACTACGGCAAGATCAAGCTGTATGTCGGCAACTACGAGTTCTGGTATGAGTCCTCTCAGCTGGTTCAGCGCATGATCAAGGATCAGAACCGCAAGAACGAGGAAAAGATCAAGGAACTGCAGAACTTCATTCAGCGTTTTGCGGCAAACAAGTCCAAGTCCCGTCAGGCGACCAGCCGCCGCAAGCTGATCGACAAGCTGTCCGTCGAGGAAATGCCGGCTTCGTCCCGCCGTTACCCGTGGGTAGCGTTTGACGCGGACCGTGAGGCAGGCAAGGACATTCTCGAGGTGCGCGGCATCTCCAAGACCATCGACGGCGAGAAGGTGCTCGACAACGTATCTTTCATCGTGCGCCGCGGTGACAAGATTGCGTTCATCTCGGATAACGAGCTGGCAATGACTACGCTGTTCCAGATTCTTATGGGTGAGATGAAACCGGATGAGGGCAGCTTCAAGTGGGGTGTCACCACCTCGCAGAGCTATTTCCCCAAGGACAACAACGAGTTCTTCGAGGGCCACGAGGAGAATATGCTCGACTGGATCGCGCCGTATTCCCGCACGGATACACTGGAATCCACACTGCGCGGCTTCCTCGGCCGTATGCTGTTCTCCGGCGACGATGTTTACAAGCCGGTTCGCGTACTGTCCGGCGGTGAGAAGGTTCGCCTGATGCTGGCGCGCATGATGCTGTTCGGCTCGAACGTGCTCGTCATCGACCAGCCGACCAACCACCTTGATCTGGAATCCATCACCGCAGTCAACAACGGCGTTCGTGATTTCAAGGGCACCGTGCTGTTTGCTTCCCACGACCACGAGTTCGTGCAGACCATTGCGACCCGTATTATCGAAATTCGTGAAAAGGGCGTTCTGGACAAGGAATGCACCTATGACGAGTTCCTCGAGTTCCGCGAGACCTACAAGGGCTGATGCCGGAGCGCTTTCGGCGCGGTCTGAACGGCCTGCTCGTGCTGCTGATACTGGGTGCGTTGGCATATGCCTCGGCGCTGCTGTTCGGCTGGAACTGTCCGATCAAATACTTGACCGGTGTGCCGTGTCCCGGCTGCGGACTGAGCCGCGCACTTGCCGCTCTGCTCCGACTGGACTTTCGTACGGCACTGCGGTTTCACCCGATGGTTTTCGTGCTGCCGCCGGTCGTTTTGTACGCGCTGTTTGGCAAAAAGCCGCTTTTCGGCTCCAAAAACCTCGAGCGCGTGCTGCTGTGGAGCGTTATCGTGCTGGATATCGCAATTTGGCTGATACGTCTCGCGCTGCATGACCCGCTGATTTTTTGAAGATTTCCCGCTCGAACTGTACTGCACGGTTCGAGCGGATTTTGTTTTATTCGACATTTTGTGCAATATGCAAAGATTAGCCGGAAATTTGATCGGGTTTTGCTGTACTTTTTCGTATGCACATGCTATACTGTTGCCAAAGGAGGGGATAGTTTATGATGTTTGGAATTGACAGCCTGTATGTCTGGCTGGCTGTCATTATCATCAGTGTAGCGGTAGAGGCGTTTACACTCACATTGTGCGGCATCTGGTTCGCTGCCGGCGGTGTCGCGGCACTCATTGCAGCCAGCCTTTCGGTCGGACTGATGGGGCAGTGGATTGTGTTCATCGTGTTCTCCGCGCTGCTGCTTGTACTGGTGCGTCCGCTCTGCCGCCGTTTTCTCGGCAGTCGGCAGCAGGCAACCAACGCAGATCGTATCATCGGACAGACTGCCGTTGTTACCGAACCGATTGACAATGTTCTGGAGACCGGTGCGGTGAAAATCAACGGAAAGATCTGGACAGCCCGCAGTACGACTGACGCGCAAATTGCAATCGGGACAAGAGTCACGGTTGTGGAGATCCGCGGCGTCAAGGCGATTGTAAAACCGAACCAACTGTAAAGGAGCGTTATCATGGATTATATTATTGTACCCATCATCTGGATTGTGCTGATTGTTCTGCTCATCGCGTTCATTGCAAGCAATATCGTGATCGTGCCGCAGGCGAAGGCGTATGTTATCGAGCGTCTCGGTACCTACCGTGACACATGGAGCACCGGCCTGCATTTCAAGGTGCCGCTGTTTGAGCGCATTGCCCGCAAGGTAACCCTCAAGGAGCAGGTAGTCGATTTCCCGCCGCAGCCGGTTATCACCAAGGATAATGTAACCATGCAGATCGACACGGTCGTGTACTTCCAGATTACCGACCCGAAGCTGTTTGCATACGGTATCGAAAGCCCGATGGCGGCAATCGAAAATCTGACTGCAACCACACTGCGAAACATCATCGGTGATCTTGAGCTTGACCAGACGCTGACCAGCCGCGATATCATCAACACCAAAATGCGCTCCATCCTCGATGAAGCGACCGATGACTGGGGCATTAAAGTAAATCGCGTGGAGCTGAAAAACATCATTCCGCCGGCTGCCATTCAGGAATCTATGGAGAAGCAGATGAAGGCCGAGCGCGAACGCCGTGAGTCCATTCTGGTAGCGGAAGGTAAAAAGCAGTCCGCGATTCTGGTGGCTGAAGGCGAAAAGGAAGCAACTGTTCTTGCTGCAGAGGCAAATCGCCTTGCCAAGATCAAGGAGGCCGAAGGTGAAGCGGAAGCGCTGCTTACCGTGCAGAAGGCACTGGCAGACTCCATCAATCTGCTGAATGAAGCGGCACCGACCGAGCAGGTTATCAAGCTGAAATCTCTCGAGGCATTCAGCAGCGCCGCCGACGGCAAGGCAACCAAGATCATCATCCCGAGCGAGATTCAGAGCCTTGCGGGTCTGGCAACTTCATTCAAGGAAGTTATGACCGATCCGAAGCGTGAACAGCCCGAAAAGTAAAAATTGCGTTCAAGTCCTGCAGACCGTATCCGGCCTGCAGGACTTTTTTGCACGCAAAATTGT
>UMFT01025156.1_pt1 | contig 14740 bp, 8 predicted proteins | sample 1965081 | NCBI WGS metagenome assembly UMFT01 (sample SAMEA4836053, study PRJEB28245) | human gut metagenome | biome: gut microbiome; material: fecal sample | place: Denmark | collected 2008
GACAACCAAAGCAGGAATGTAAAGGTTGACGGAAAGGATATTGCGATAACGTTTAAAGAATTTGAACTTCTTAAATATCTTCTGAAAAACAAAGGCACAGTTGTGCCGAGAGAGGTTTTGCTTGAAAAGATATGGGGTTATCACTTTGAGGGCGAAAGCAGAACGCTGGACGTTCATATAGGAAGTTTAAGACATAAACTCGGCGAAAAGGGTAAGTGTATCGAAACTATAAGAAATGTAGGATATAAGATATGAGAAAAGCTATAAACGGCACGCTGAAAATTCTTACAATATCATCAGTTATAGTAAGTATGCTGCTTATTTTGGTGGCATATTGTACACAGTATTCGATAAAGGAAAAATCAGATTTAAAATCAAGAACAAATATATTGGCACAATGCTTAGACGGTTATGACGAAAACAGTGAAATTAATATATTAACCAAAATGTATGATGATGTATCCGATATTCGAGTGACGCTTATCAAATCAGACGGTACGGTTATTTATGATAACGAGGCGGATACAACTACAATGGAAAACCATTTTGAACGACCGGAAGTTAAACAAGCCGTTACATACGGAAACGGGAGCAGTAGCCGTAATTCCGAAACGATTGGTGAAAAAATATATTATTATGCCGTAAAATTGAATAACGGCAGTATATTAAGAATGTCACAGCCGACAAAAGTAATAATGTATATGGTTTTGACCATAATGCCGATAGTTATTATTATTTTAATATGCGTTATTGCTGTTTCGTTTGTGAGTGCAAAGCATTTGACGAAATATATTTTAGATCCGATTAATGAAGTGGATATAAATAATATAGGCAAGGCAGAGATATATGACGAGTTGAAACCGTTTTTTGCAAGAATAGCAAATCAAAATGCGGAAAAAGAAAAGACGGAAAAAATCAGACGTGAATTTACCGCAAATGTTTCGCACGAGCTTAAAACACCGCTTACAACCATTTCGGGATATGCACAAATGATAAGCAACGGTATGGCAAAGGCGGAGGACATCAAGGAGTTTGGCAGAAAGATAGAAAAAGAGTCCGACAGACTTCTTACTCTTATAGATGATATAATAAATCTATCAAATATTGACGAACAGGGAAGTATTGAAAATCCGGAAAATATCGACCTTTCACTGGTTACGGAAGAGGCGATATGTGTTCTTGAAAAAGCCGCAAAAGAACGCGGTATTCAGATTTATTATACGAAGATACCGACATTAATAAAAGGTAACGTGACATTGGTGAGTGAGCTTGTATATAACTTGCTTGACAATGCGATAAAGTATAATAAGGATAACGGAAAAATAACCGTATTTGTCGGAGAGTCGGCAAAGGGCGTGGAACTGTCCGTAAAGGATACGGGTATAGGAATACCGCCCGAAGATACGGAAAGAATATTTGAACGTTTTTATCGCGTTGATAAAAGCCACTCAAAAAAAGTCGGCGGTACAGGCTTGGGACTTTCAATAGTAAAGCACGTTTGTGCCTGCCATAATGCGACTATACGCGTAAAGAGCAAAGTCGGCAAAGGTACAACTATTTATGTTACGTTTCCGAATAACGTGAACAATTAATGAACAAAATATGAACTTTGAAAAAGGTTTATTGACATTAATATTAATAATGTGTATAATATGTAGCGTACTACAAAAAAAAACGTAGTACGCTACATTTTTTGCGAGGAGGTGTATTTGTGAAAAAGAAAGGTATAGGCTTTTATTTTAAGAGGATAGATGAGATTATGTCTATGGCGGCAAATGCACATCTGAAGAAATACGATATAACCTGTTCGCAGGCAAATATACTTTTTTATATGCTTGAAAAGGGCAAGAATGTTGTAATGCAAAAGGAGATTGAACAGGAATTTGGATTAAGACATTCCACGATTATCGGACTTTTAAAGCGTATGGAGAAGAATAATTTTGTGCGTGTTGAGGTAAATCCAGAGGACCATAGATGCAGACAGGTTATTTTGCTTGACAAGGCTTTTGAGCTTGGCAGAGAAATGAAAGAACACAGAAAGTATATGGATTCGTTGATAACAGGTGCATTAAATGATGAGGAGGAAAAAGAACTCAAAAAACTTTTAACAAAGGTTTACGAACATATGTACCAAGACAATGATAAGTGTGAAAAATAGGGTATATTTTTACCTTAATATGTAGCGTACTACATTTTTAAAGGAGGAATTAGATGATAAAGACATTATTAAAAAGTGTAAGAGAGTATAAACGTGATTCGATTCTTGCACCTATTTTTGTTACTCTTGAAGTCATTATGGAAGTTGTAATACCGCTTCTTATGGCTATGCTTATTGACAAGGGTATTGACGCTGGAAATATGAATTACATATTGAAAATAGGTATCGCCCTTGCAATTTCATGTGTAATTTCATTGGTTTTCGGTGCATTGTCGGGTAAATTTGCGGCGAGTGCATCGGCAGGTATTGCGAAGAATTTGAGAAAGGATATGTTCTATAATGTACAGAACTTCTCATTTTCAAATATTGATAAATTCTCTGCATCAAGTATCGTAACAAGACTTACAACTGATATAACGAACGTACAAAATGCTTATCAGATGATAGTCAGAATTGCGGTAAGAGGTCCGATAATGATTATATTCTCGCTTATTATGGCGTTTGGTATAAATCATAAACTTTCACTTGTATTCTTACTTGCAATTCCTGTTTTGGGCGGCGGATTGTATTTTATAATGACTCACGCACACCCGATATTTGAACGAGTATTCAAGATATACGATAAACTTAACAACGTTGTACAGGAAAATTTGAGAGGTATAAGAGTTGTTAAATCATTTGTAAGAGAAGATTACGAAGAAAAGAAATTTAAAAACGTTTCTGAAGATATATACGATGACTTTGTAAAAGCCGAAAAACTTTTGGCATTTAACGCACCGCTTATGCAGTTCGCGGCATACGGCTGTATGCTTTTCATATCGTGGTTCGGTGCAAAGCTTATCGTTGCGTCAACTATGACAACAGGTGAGCTTACAAGCCTTATTGCATATACAATGCAAATTCTTATGAGCCTTATGATGCTTTCAATGGTGTTCGTAATGATTACAATGGCAAGAGCGTCATCTGAAAGAATTGTCGAAATACTTGACGAAAAGAGCGATCTTACAAATCCTGAAAATCCTGTATATGAAATTAAAAACGGCGATATTTCATTCAGAAATGTAAACTTCGGATATTCAAAGAAAAAGAGAAAACTCTGTCTTAAGAATATAAATCTTGATATTAAATCGGGTGAAACTGTCGGAATTATAGGCGGTACGGGAAGTTCAAAGTCAAGCCTTGTACAGCTTATCCCAAGACTTTACGATACAACCGACGGTGAAGTGATTGTCGGTGACAGAAACGTAAAGGAATACGATATTGAGTCATTGCGTGACGAGGTTGCAATGGTACTTCAGAAAAATGTGTTGTTCTCTGGAACAATCAAAGAAAACTTGCGTTGGGGTAATGACCTCGCAACAGATGAAGAAATCGAAAGAGTATGTAAGCTTGCACAAGCCGATGAATTTATTCAGACATTCCCTGATAAGTATGATACTTATATCGAACAGGGCGGTTCAAATGTATCGGGAGGTCAGAAACAAAGACTTTGTATCGCAAGAGCTTTGTTAAAGAAACCGAAAATCCTTATTTTGGACGACAGTACAAGTGCGGTTGATACAAAGACAGATGCAAGTATCAGACGTGCGTTCCGTGAAGAAATACCGAACACGACAAAGATTATTATTGCACAGAGAATTTCATCTGTCGAAGACGCAGATAAGATAATTGTTATGGATAACGGTGAAATAAACGGAATAGGTACTCATGAAGAACTTTTGAAGAACAACGAAATATATAGGGAAGTATATAATTCACAGGTGAAAGGAGGCGGTGACGATGAATAAACACGGTGCACAAAATACCGGTAAGACAATCAAACGTATTCTTTCATATATGAAGGAATACAAATTCAGATTTATCTTTGTATTGATATGTATATTGCTGAGTGCCGTTGCAAATGTTGCCGGCTCAATGTTTATCGGTACGCTTATCGATGACTATATAACACCGCTTTTGGGCAGTACAAACCCTGTATTCACGGGCTTGCTTAAAGCAATCTGCGTAATGGGTATTGTGTATTTAGTGGGAATACTTGCTACATTGTTTTATAACAGAACAATGGTATCAATCGCACAAGGTGTGTTAAAGAAAATTCGTGACGATATGTTTACTCATATGCAGAAATTGCCGATTAAGTATTTCGATACACATACTCACGGCGATATAATGAGTTACTACACAAACGATACAGATACTCTAAGACAGATGATGGCACAGAGTATTCCGCAGATGTTTTCATCGGCAGTCACGATTATATCGGTAGTTGTTGCAATGTTTATATCAAATGTTTATCTTGCAATATTTGTGTTGGTGTTTGCAACCTGTATGATGTTTGTAACAAAGAAGATTGCCGGAGCGAGCGGAAGATTTTTTATAAAACAACAGCAGTCAATCGGTAAGGTAAACGGTTATATCGAAGAAATGATTAACGGTCAGAAGGTCGTTAAGGTGTTCTGTCACGAAGAACATTCAAAAGAAGATTTTGATAAGATTAACGAAGAACTTTGTGAAAACGCAACCGAGGCTAATAAATACGCAAATATCCTAATGCCGATTATGGCTAATTTGGGTAACTTGCAGTATGTGCTTATAGCTATTATCGGCGGTGCACTTGCACTAAACGGTGTTGCGGGACTTACACTTGGCGTTATAGCGTCATTTTTGCAACTTTCAAAATCATTTACAATGCCGATAAACCAAATATCGCAACAGCTTAACTCAATCGTTATGGCACTTGCCGGAGCGGAGAGAATATTTAATCTTATGGATGAAGAAGTTGAACAGGACAACGGCGATGTTACACTTGTCAATGTTAAGTACGACAGAAACGACAATATAGTTGAAACGGAAGAAAAGACATATATGTGGGCTTGGAAAGAAGTTCAAAAGGACGGCAGTGTTAAATACACACGTCTTACGGGTGAAGTTAAATTCTTCGATGTTGATTTCGGATATAATCCCGAAAAAATCGTACTTCACGATATAACATTGTATGCCGACCACGGCGAAAAGGTTGCGTTTGTCGGTGCGACAGGTGCGGGTAAGACTACGATTACCAATCTTATAAATCGTTTCTATGATATTGCCGACGGTACGATAACTTATGACGGAATTAATATTAACCGTATCAAAAAGAAAGATTTAAGACGTTCGCTCGGTATCGTTTTACAGGATACAAACTTGTTTACAGGTACAATTAAGGAAAATATCCGATACGGTAATCTTGACGCAACGGACGAAGAAGTTTATGCGGCGGCAAGACTTGCGAATGCAGACGAATTTATAAATATGTTGCCTGACGGATATGATACAGTTATTTCTGGTGACGGCGGCAGCTTGTCGCAAGGTCAAAGACAGCTTTTGTCAATCGCAAGAGCGGCGGTTGCAGATCCGCCTGTAATGATACTTGACGAAGCAACTTCAAGTATTGATACAAGAACAGAGGCAATAGTTCAAAGAGGTATGGACGCACTTATGACGGGACGTACAGTATTTGTTATCGCACACAGACTTTCAACGGTAAGAAATTCAGATGTAATTATGGTGCTTGAACTCGGAAGAATTATCGAACGCGGTAATCACGAACAGCTTATTGCACAAAAAGGTAAGTATTATCAACTTTACACAGGTGCATTTGAACTTGAATGATTGTTTGAAACGTGAAAAATCCGAACTGATACCCATTTGCTTAATGCAAATGGGTATTTTAATATGAAAGTATAATATATTTTGTTGCTTTTTTCTACAATGTACTTGACGATAGAGGCGAATTTTGTTAAAATTATAATAATGGTTAAATAACGAGGAGGATTACATGATGAAAAAGTTAATGCTTGGAAATGAAGCGGTTGCACGCGGTGCTTATGAGGCCGGTGTAAGCGTTGTTTCCTCATATCCCGGCACACCGAGTACCGAGATTACAGAAAATATAGTTAAATATGACGATATATACGTTGAATGGGCGCCGAATGAAAAGGTTGCGGCAGAAGTTGCAATCGGTGCGTCAATCGCCGGTGCAAGAAGTATGTCTTGTATGAAACACGTCGGACTTAACGTAATGGCTGACCCTGTTTTCACTGCAAGCTATACAGGAGTAAACGGCGGTCTTGTATTGTGCGTTGCCGATGACCAAGGTATGCACTCATCACAGAATGAACAGGATTCACGTCACTATGCAAAAGCGTCTAAAATACTTATGTTAGAGCCGTCTGACAGCGGAGAATGTAAGGAGTTCACAAAGACTGCATATGAACTTTCCGAAAAATACGATACACCTGTATTTTTAAGACTTTCAACAAGAGTTTCTCACTCACAGAGTCTTGTTGAGGAAGAAGAAAAGCAGGAAGTTGCATTAAAGGATTACGAGAAAAATCCGCAGAAGTATGTAATGATGCCCGGTAATGCGATAAAGCGTCACGTTGTCGTTGAGGACAGAATAAACGCACTAAAGGAAATGGCTGAAACATCACCTCTTAACAGAGTTGAAGAAAACGGCTCAAAAATCGGTATTATCGCAGGCGGTATCGCATATATGTATGCAAAAGAAGCACTTGGCGATAAGGCTGATTATTTGAAAATCGGTATAGTTTATCCGCTGCCGGAAAAGAAGATAAAAGAATTTGCGTCAAAGTATGATAAAGTTTTCGTTATCGAAGAACTTGACCCTGTTATCGAAGATTTCTGTAAGAGTGTCGGAGTTGATGTAATAGGCAAGAACGTATTTACACTTCAAGGCGAATATACACCGTCAATGATTAAGAAAGCCGTTTTGGATATAGACGCACCTGAATTTGACGTTATAGACGAGCCTACACCTGTTCGTCCTCCTGTAATGTGTGCAGGTTGTCCGCACAGAGGTACATTCTATGTACTAAAGAAACTCGGTCTTGTTGTTTCGGGCGATATAGGTTGTTATACACTTGGTGCAACACCTCCTCTGCAAAGCGTTGACACAACAATTTGTATGGGTGCTTCAATCAGTGCCGCACACGGTATGGCAAAAGCAAGAGGTGCTGAATTTAATAAGAAACTTGTATCAGTAATCGGCGATTCAACATTTATGCACTCGGGTATTACAGGTCTTGTTGACATTGTATACAACAAGGGTAACAATACTGTTATAATTCTTGACAACTCAATCACAGGTATGACAGGTCACCAGGATAACCCTACAACAGGTTACACAATCCGTAAGGAAGAAACAAAGCAAGTTAATTTGATAACACTTTGCAAGTCAATCGGTATTGAACACGTTGTCGTTGCAGATCCGTTTGACGTAAAGAATTTTGAAAAGGTCGTAAAAGAAGAAGTTGAAAGAGAAGAACCTTCGGTTATTATCGCACAAAGACCTTGCGCACTTCTTCCGAATATGCGTAAAAAGTATTCGGGTCACTGTCACATAACAGACAAGTGTAAGAAGTGTAAGATGTGTATGAAACTCGGCTGTCCTGCAATTTCATTAGACGGCGATACTGTTAAGATTGACACAACACAGTGCAACGGCTGCGGACTATGTACAAATGTCTGTCCGTTTGGTGCGATTGAAAAGGAGGAAAAGTAGAATGAACATAATGATAGTCGGTGTCGGCGGACAAGGTACACTTCTTGCAAGCCGTATACTTGGTAAGGTTGCAATTAAAGAGGGTTATGACGTTAAAGTCAGCGAGGTTCACGGTATGAGCCAACGCGGCGGCAGTGTTGTTACATATGTAAAGTACAGTGATAAGGTTTATTCACCTATTATAGACCGCGGTGAGGCGGATTTGATTTTGGCATTTGAAATGCTTGAGGCTATGCGTGCTTTGCCTTATTTGAAAAAAGGCGGTAAGATGATTGCCAATACTCAAAAAATGAATCCTATGCCTGTAATCACAGGTGCTATGGAATATCCTGAAAATATTGAAGAAAAACTTAGTGCAAAGATTAATTTGCAGGCTGTTGACGCACTTTCTCTTGCGGAAAAGGCAGGTACAATCAAGGCTGTAAACGTAGTTTTAATCGGACTTTTGGCAAAGAGTATGGACGTAGATAAAAATGTTTGGATTGACGTTATAAAGGAAACTGTTCCGGAAAAATTCCTTGATGTCAATATTAAAGCGTTTGAACTTGGATATGAACTTTAAGGAGTAAAAAGTGCAAGTATTGATTAAAACTCTACATGATTTATTCACTACCTATATAGGTTGGACAGTCGCAATCATTGTTGTTTGGGCTGTTATAGCGGTAGTGCTTATAAGAAACAAAAAGAAAAAGTAAAGGAGATGTACCCAATGGGAATGTATCAGCCGGAAATTGAAACAATGGACAGAAACGAGCTTGAAAAACTTCAGCTTGAAAGACTCCAAAAACAAGTAAAGAATGTTTATGAAAATGTTCCGATGTACAGAGAAAGAATGGATAAAAAGGGTGTAAAGCCTGAGGATATAAAAGAACTTAAAGATCTTGCAAAATTGCCTTTTACAACAAAGCAGGACTTGAGAGATTATTATCCGTTTGACCTTTTTGCGGCAGACAAAAAGGATATTGTAAGAATACACGCATCGTCGGGTACAACAGGCAGACAGATTGTAGCCGGTTATACAAGAAACGACCTTGATATGTGGGCAGACTGTATGGCAAGACAGATTGCGGCGGCAGGCGGCGATGAAAATTCGGTTGTCCAGGTGTCATACGGTTACGGCTTGTTCACAGGCGGTTTGGGTGCGCACGGCGGCTCTGAAAGAATCGGTGCTATGACAATCCCTACATCATCGGGTAACACCGAAAGACAAATTAGACTTATGATTGAACTCGGTGCAACTCACCTTTGCTGTACTCCGTCATACGCAATGTATCTTGGCGAAACAATAAACGAAATGGGCGTTAAAGACCAACTTAGTCTAAAAGCAGGTATATTCGGTGCAGAGCCTTGGACGGAAGATATGCGTCATCAGATTGAGCAGTCGCTTGGTATAAAGGCATATGACGTATACGGACTTACCGAAATCACAGGCCCTGGTGTATCTTATGAATGTTCTGCTCAAAATGGTATGCACGTTTGTGAAGATATGTTTATTCCTGAAATTATCGACCCTGATACGGAAGAAGTACTTCCTCCGGGCTCATTCGGTGAACTTGTTTTCACAACGATTACAAAAGAGGGTATGCCAATGATGCGTTACAGAACGCGTGACTTATGCGTACTTGATTATGAAAAATGCGAATGTGGAAGAACACTTGTAAGAATGAAGAAACCTGCAGGAAGAACCGACGATATGCTTATTATAAGAGGTGTAAACGTATTCCCGTCACAGATTGAAGAAGTACTTTTGAAAATCGGCGGCAATATTACTCCTAACTATCAGATTATTGTCGGCAGAGAAAATAACACAGATACTCTTGAAGTGCAAGTTGAAATGTCGGAGGGCTTGCTTTCTGATGATGTTAAGTCTGTTGCGGCGATTGAAAAGAATATCGTTGTAAAATTACGCAGTACGTTGGGACTTGGCGCAAAGGTAACGCTTGTTGAGCCAAAAACCATCACAAGAAGTGAGGGTAAGGCAAAGAGAGTTATAGATAACCGTAAACTTCACGATTAATAGGGAGGTAAAAGCTATGAAACTGATTAAACAAATATCTGTTTTTGTGGAAAATAAATCGGGCAGACTTTCGGATATACTTAATGTAATAGGAAAGAACGGTATCGACATCAGTGCATTGTCGATTGCGGATACTACTGATTTCGGTATTGTGAGAATGATTGTAAACGACCCGGATAAAGCGGCTGAAATTCTAAAGAGCAATAATCTTGTCGTAAAGGTTACGGACGTTATTGCACTTGCGGTTGTTGATAAACCGGGCGGACTTGCAGGTGAAATTGAAAAACTTAAAAATGCAGGTATTTCTATTGAATATATGTACGCATTTATCGGTAAGAGCGACAAGGGCGCACTTGTAATTGTTCGTGTTGAAAATCCCGAAAAGGCACTTGAAGTGCTTAAAGACGAAAATGTAACGGTTGTTTCACCTGAAGAAGTTTACAGAATGTAAAACAACTTTTGCAAAATAACGATATTTTAAGAGCAGTAATCTATGGTTACTGCTTTTTTTGTATGTAAAAATGCATAAAAAAACAATATTAAAATATACAAGCTGTACAGTTGTCACAAAGAAAAGCAATTTTTGCAATATTTAAAACAAGATATGCAATTCTTTAATGTTTAAAATTTGATATAATTAAATCAATAATTAAAGCATATAAAAGAGGAGGAAATGAAAAATGAAGAAAAAAATAAGTATTTTTTGTTCACTGCTGTTGGCATTACAGATGATGTTGTCATTAGCGGTAGTTCCGGTTTTTGCAGACGAAGAACTAACTTCTGCTGTATACGAAGAACCGGAAAGTCCGGCGGTTACATATAATATGAACGTCGACTGGAAGTTCAAAAAAGCGGCAGACGGAAGTGAATATCCGCTTGCTAAGGCATCGGCAAGCGTCGCAAAAGACGGAAAGAACTTTTACGATGCAGATTATGATGACAGCGATTGGGATACGGTCAGTGTACCGCATCCGATAAACGCGGAAGATTCGTTTGACGGTGCTTGTTACGATGCCGGTGAGGCAGGACTTTACAGAGGTTTTATGTTTTACAGAAAGCATATAACAATCCCTGAATCAGATGCGGGAAAGAAACTTTTCCTTGAATTTGAGGCGGTAAGAAACTCTGTTTACCTATATGTAAACGGCGAAATAGTCGGTTACTATGAGGCAGGTATCGCGGCAACAGGCTTTGATATTACAGACTATGTTAAACCGGGTCAAGACAACCTTATAGCAGTTGCGACAGATAACGCGGCTGACAGAGGTCAGTCTGACACAACAAAGGTAACAAAAGAAACAAAACCGGGCAGTACACCGGGTGCGGCAGACGGTTACGGTTATCAATGGAACACAAAAGACTTCAACGAAGTTCAAGGCGGTATCACAGGTGACGTAATTCTTTACGCAAAGGGTAAGACTTATCAGACTTTGCCGCTATACAATAACCTTAAAACAAAAGGTAACTATATTTATGCGACAGACTTTGATATAAGAGGAAAGTCGGCAACAATCACAATTGAGGGCGAAGTAAGAAATGAAGATGCAGATAAGGACGTTACGTTGGAAGTAAATGTCGTTGAAATGGTTGACCCTAACAAGGACTCAACAGATGCTGACGCAGATCATACAAAGCAACCTTATTTGAGATATTCATTTAAAAGTGACGCAACATCAGTTAAGACAGCAAAAGATACAGGTGCAGATTCTCACTTTATGACAACAGTACCTGACGACGCTTATGACGATAACCCTGCGGCAACAAGCACAGAAACTGTTGATGTAACAAAAATTGTTGCAAGTGCAAAATGTGAAGATATGAAGTTCTGGAGTCCTGATTCTCCGAACTTGTATGACGTATATACAGTCATAAAGGACAGCGAAGGAAACGTACTTGACGTTCAAAAGACAACAACAGGTTTCCGCAAGGTTGAATATGATATAAACGACGGCGGTTTGAAGATTAACGACCAGCCTGTATGGCTTACAGGTTACGCACAGCGTTCAACAAATGAGTGGGCTGTAATCGGTGTGGCAAACGATTGGTTGCAAGACCTTGATATGCAATGGATCAAGGAATCTAATTCAAACTTTATCCGTTGGATGCACGTTGCACCAAAGCCGTCACAAATTCGTTCGGGTGATAAGTACGGTGTAGTATCGGCGTGTCCGGCTGGTGATAAAGAGGCTGACGTTGACGGAAGAGCATGGGATCAGCGTGTTGAGGCAATGCGTGACGCAATGATTTATTTCAAAAACTCGCCATCGGTAATTTTCTGGGAAGCAGGTAACAACGCAGTTACAGCGGCACATCAACAGGAAATGACAGACCTAAAGAATATTCTTGACCCTAACGGTGAAAGATTCTGCGGTTGCCGTACAATTTCATCAACAGACCAAATTCAAGCGGCTGATTATGTCGGCACAATGCTTAACAGACATGCAAGCAATGCAAAGGCATCAATGGCGGCTATAAAGAAGTACGTTCCTATTATGGAAACAGAATATGCACGTGAAGAGGCTCCAAGACGTGTATGGGATGACTTCTCACCACCTGACTATGATTACAGAAATAAGTGGCTTGGTGCAGGTGCGTCAAAGACGGACGGTTACGATATACACGACCTTACATCGGAAGATTTTTCATTGGTAGACGCAAGAGCTTACAATGAATTTTATTCAGACCGTGTAGGCGGTTTATCAGGTAATGACTACTATTCGGCTGCGGCTATAATGGTATGGTCAGACTCAAATATGCATAACAGAAACACAGGTAGTGAAAACTGCCGTACATCAGGTAAGGTTGACCCTGTAAGAATAAAGAAAGACGTATTCTATACAATGCAGACAATTCAGTCAACGACACCTAAATTGCATATCGTAGGTCACTGGAATTATCCGCAGCTTAGCGACGATACATACAACTATCCGCTAAAGTCGTACAACGGTACATATTGGGAAGAAACAGGCGAATACGGCAAACGTGATCCTAAGAACAAGACAGTTTACGTTATCGGTTCGGCAGGTCTTTCAAAGGTTGAACTTTATGTTAATGATAAGCTAAAGGGTACATCAACAAAGCCTGACAGCACATTTATATATTCATTCTCAGGTATTGATGTAACAGAATCGGGTACAGTTAAGGCTGTTGCATATGACGCAAGAGATGAAGTTGTTGCAGAAGACTATATCTCAACAACAGGCGAGGCAACAACATTGAAGATCACTCCTGTTGCAGGCCCTGACGGACTTATCGCAGACGGCAGTGATATTGCATACTTTGACGTTGCAGTAGTAGATAAAGACGGAAACACTTGTCCGCTGGCATATGACAAGATTAATCTTTCATTAAACGGTGAAGGTGTTCTTCTTGGCGGTTACAACAGCGGTGTAGGCGACAAGATTACAACAAACAACACTGATTACTGCTATGCAGAATGTGGTACAAACAGAATATTTGTTCGTTCAACAAGAAATGCAGGCGCAATTACTCTATCGGCATCTCTTGAAGGTCAAGCACCTGTAACGGCTACAATCAACTCAACAGACGACCTTAATATGACAGGCGGTTTGACAACAAAAATGCAACGTACATTTGCACAAGGCGACGTTGCACAGGTAATTCAACAAACAGTTCCGTCACTAAAGACGCTTGGCAGCGGTGCTGCTGCTGATTTCTCAGATAACGGCAATACATACACAATTGACCCTGACGAAGATGTTGATAAGTATGAAATGAAGCTTAACGGCACAACAATAACAGGATATACAAAATCACCTTACAGACCTGATACAACAACAGGCGTATTGTGTGACGCAATCAAGACTTTGGAGGCTTTAAAGAACGTCAATCCGAATATTGAATACACAATTCAAACAGAGGGTGACGTTCCGTCATACACAGACGGTAGCTTGCCGATTGTTTCAATTACAGGCGGTTTAAAAGACGGTTGCACCCAAATTGATATTCAAAACGGTTCAACAACTTTGTTTGTAAACAAGGGTGCTGACAAGAACCTGTTAAATGCTCAGATTGAGTATAAAGACGGTGAACTTGTATCGGATATAGGTGCTGTACTTGGCTACCTTGACGGTGTAAGCTACAATATGAACGTTAATACAAAGACAGCAAACGTAATATACAAGGGCGAAAACACACCAAATGCAGTTCTTGAATATGCTAACGGTACAGCAAGAGTTACGGCTGTAGACGCTATTGAAAATGCAAACCTGATATTCGCAAGCTATAACGCAGATAAGACTTTAAAGAGCATTGATACAAAGAAAGTTACACTTGATAAGAGCGGTGCATATAATGATTATCCTGTATCATCAAGCTTTGTAATAACAGACAATATGAAAGTTATGCTTTGGGCAAGCGATATGGCTACACCTATTTGCAAACCGGTTGTAATCGGCGACAGCGAAAAAGCAGACACAACAGCATTGTTCAGCAAAGAAGATGACGGCGATAATGCACTTTTGAGCCTGTCAAGTATTAAGGATTCAATCGTGGATGGTATTGTGGGATTGTTTGCGGACGATTCAACAGTAGGAACACCTCAAAATCTTGATACTTTGGTAGCGTCAATGAACGGTGAATCAAGTACACTTACATCAATCACGGGTGATAAAGTTGTAGCCGCAACAATCGAAAACGGTGCTCCTGACGGAACAAAGTATATTAAGACAGGTTCATACGGCAATAATAAGTACGGTGAATATTGTCTTGAAAGTGAATGTGCATATCCGGCCAATACAAAGGCTGACGTAATGCTTTCACTTGACGTAAGATTTGACGCAGACGGTGCAGGATTTACACCGGAAGATAAAGGTGATAAGAAGGTTGCAGGTGCGGTTGTATTCAGAAACGGTACAATTCAAATGCAAAGAGGAGGCAAGGATTATACAGATACAAAGATTGGTGCAGATACAAATACATGGTATCATATCGCACTTGTAGGACGTTACAGTGCGGCTGACGCAAATGTTGATATGTACGT
>UMFT01032952.1_pt1 | contig 14540 bp, 10 predicted proteins | sample 1965081 | NCBI WGS metagenome assembly UMFT01 (sample SAMEA4836053, study PRJEB28245) | human gut metagenome | biome: gut microbiome; material: fecal sample | place: Denmark | collected 2008
AAGGGATAATAAATGTAATTATGTTGAGATTAATCTGATTCAGAACAGTGAATATATCGCAGCTCTGCAGCAGGCTAATACAATAGAAGAATTGAAACTTAATATATCGGCACTTACAGATGTTACATTTGAAGATAATAAAACATTTCTTTTTATTGATGAGGTGCAGGAGTGTAAGGATATTGTTACCAAACTTAAATTCTGGGTTGATGATGGCAGGATAAAATTAGTTCTCAGTGGCTCGTTACTTGGTGTTGAATTAAAAGATTTAAGGTCAGCTCCTGTTGGGTATATGGATGAGTTTGACATGTACCCATTGGATTTTGAGGAATTTATCAAGGCAAGTGGGGTAAAAACAGAAACAATAGATTATCTCAAAAAGTGTTTTTTGGAAAGGTCGCCAGTTACGGATGTTATAAATAACAAAATGCTGACACATCTTAAGCGTTATCTTGTTATTGGCGGAATGCCGGCTGCAGTAAGTACGTATGTAGAAACTGGAAATGTGGGAGAAGTATCTATAATTCAGGATAATATTATAAGACAGTATAAAGTTGATTTTACCAAATATGAGGCAGAAGATAAGAAGCTTATGCTTACAGCCATATTTGACCAGATACCTTCACAGCTTTTAAGACAGAATAAGCGTTTTAATTATTCCGATATCCAGAAGAAATTACGGTTTGAAAAACTGGAAGATAGTTTTTTATGGCTTAAGTATGCAGGAGTTGCAATTGCAACAATTAATGCCACAGAGCCTAGAATAGCACTCAGTCAGAATGCGAAGAGCAGTTTAATAAAACTGTATTCGTCAGATGTTGGATTATTGACATATCAGTATGGAAATGCTTTGCGTGCTAAAGTACTTTTTGGAGAAGAAAAGATTAATCTTGGTGGAGTTTATGAGAATTTTGTTGCACAGGAGCTGAATGCACATGGTTATCCATCATATTTTTACAATAATCATAATCTCGGGGAACTTGATTTTGTTATTGAACATGAGGGTTCGGTATTGCCGATAGAGGTAAAAAGTGGAAAGGATTATTACGTCCATAGTGCTATAAGTAAAGCAGCATATAATGACGAATATCAGGTAAAGGAAGCATATGTATTTGCGAACTGTAATATAGAAGTGCGGGACAAGATAGTGTATTATCCTATATATATGTGTGCCTTTGTAAGTGATGAATTTGAGTATCCGGTTCTGTCACTTGATATATAAAATAATTATTGTTATAGAAAGTAATATGCAAGTTTGCAATTTGTACAAATGTGGTGTAATATGTCATTGGAATATGCAAAACTGGGTATTTGATACCCTTAATCTATTATGACGTTGGAGGAAGACATGAAATTTATAGCAATTGGTGAATTGATGTTGAGATTATCACCACCTAACTATGAAAAGCTTGTAACTACACATGATTTCAGAGTTAATTACGGCGGAGCAGAGGCGAATGTAGCGGTTTCCCTTGCCAACCTTGGTGTTGATTCAACATTTTTTACAGTATTACCTAACTCAGACCTTGGAAAGTCAACTATTAATTATCTTAAGTCTAATGATGTGCATACCAAGCACATTATAAGATCAGAAGGAAGAATGGGACTTTATTATCTGGAAGAAGGTGTTTCTGTCAGACCTTCACAGGTAATATATGATAGGGCTGATTCTGCATTTGCAGAATACGACTATAAGGATGTGGATTTCGAAGAGATTCTTAAGGATTATGACTGGCTTCATATAAGCGGTATCACTCCTGCACTTTCTTACAACTGCCGTAAGATGATGGATATGGCGGTTAAGGCAGCTAAGAAGATGGGACTTACTGTCAGCTTCGACCCTAATTGGAGAAGTACTCTCTGGTCATTTGAGACTGCAAGAGATGTTCTTAGCAAGTACCTTCCTTATGTTGACGTACTTATTGGAATTGAGCCTATTCATGTATACAGAGAAGATGGAACAGATGTTAAAGATGGTCTTACAATGGACCCATCTTTCAAAGATATGGACAGAGTATTTAAGGCAATAGATGAGCAGTATCACATGAAAGCTATTGCCAGAACTGTAAGATATGTACACTCAGGAAGCAACAACTCTTTAAAGGCTTTCTATTATACTAACGGAGAGACTTATGAGAGCAAGACAATTAATTTTGAGATAGTAGACCGAGTTGGTGGCGGCGATGCATTTTCATCAGGTCTTATCTATGCCCTTATGGACAATATGACTCCTGAAGATACTGTTAATTTCGCTGTTGCTTCTTCAGTAATGAAGCACGCTATCAGAGGTGATACTAATATCACTTGTGTTGACCACATTAAGAGACTTATGAAGAATTCGTCTTTCGATGTGCAGAGATAATTTAATATTAAGATTACCTGTTCCGTGTGTGGAACAGGTTTTTTTACGGAGGCTTGAATTATGAGTATTAATATTTGTCCAATGGTTGCAATGGCAGCCGAGCTGACGAATGTGCCTTTATGGCTTTGTATACCATTTGCATGTCTGCTTTTGTGTATAGCCATAATTCCACTTGTAAAAGGAGAATGGTGGGAAAAGTACAGACCATTTGCTGTAATATTCTGGTCACTACTTTTCATAATTCCGTTCGCAGTTAAGTATGGTGCTGGAACAGCAGCAGAGACTGTACTTGAATGTCTGGTAAATGATTATCTTACATTCATTGTACTGCTTTTTGGTCTGTTCTGCGTAGCAGGTAACATAACAGTTGAGGGAAGCCTCGTTGGTTCACCAAGAGTAAATGTTATTCTTCTTGGAATAGGAACCCTTCTTTCAAGCTGGATTGGAACGACAGGTGCATCAATGCTTCTTGTAAGACCTGTTATTAAGATGAATTCATGGAGAAGAAATAAGGCTCACATTATGGTGTTCTTCATTTTCCTTATATCTAATATGGGAGGAAGCCTTACACCTATCGGTGACCCACCACTTCTTATGGGATTCTCAAGAGGTGTTCCTTTCTTCTGGAGTATAAGATTCTTTCCGATACTGCTCCTTAACATGATTATTCTTCTAACAGTGCTTTATTTTCTTGACAAGAGAGCATACAGGAAGGATATAGCAGCAGGTTATATGCCGGAGATTAAGGAAAATGAGCCACTTATAAGATTTGAGGGATTACATAATATTATATTCATCGTAATTATTGTTGCAGCAGTTATATTAAGCGGAGTACTTCCGGATGTACCATTTTTCCAGAATGCTGCCGGCGAGGTAATCTCAATTCCTATATTTGGAGAGGTTAAGCTTGCAATTACTTCACTTATTGAAGTAGTTATGATTCTTTTAGCCGCATTTTTATCATTCAAGACAACTAATCCAGAGATAAGAAAGAAGAACCATTTCACATGGGGAGCCATTCAGGAAGTTGCTGTACTTTTCATAGGTATATTTATTACTATGCAGCCAGCTCTTATGATTTTAAAGAGCGCAGGCGCAGAGCTTGGACTTACACATCCATCACAGATGTTCTGGGTAACGGGCGCACTTTCAAGTTTCCTTGATAATACACCAACTTACCTTGTATTCCTTACAACGGCTGGTTCAATGGGATTTGTGTCAGGACTTACAACAGCTCTTGGAATTGTTCCTGCAAAAATGCTTACAGCAATATCATGTGGCGCGGTATTTATGGGAGCAATAACTTATATCGGTAATGCACCTAATTTCATGGTTAAGTCAATATCAGATGAAAATGGTGTTAAGATGCCAAGCTTCTTTGGGTATATTGTGTGGTCATTGTGCTGCCTTGTACCAGTATTCCTTATTGACACACTATTATTCTTTATATAATTAGGAGGTGCGCATTATGGCAGATAATGATAAAATAACTGAACTTGCGAACAGAATATACGCACTGGACGAGAAAGTATATAAAGCTACAGGTTCTAATCTGGGACGTGTATATCAGGGAAACAAGGAAAAATGTATTAATGATTTAAGAGATTTGCTTAAATCCAGTGCGGATTCTTCAGTTCTTAGAAGTGAGCTTGCACTTATAAGTAATATGGCAAGAACCACTAAAAAGAATCCTAAGCTTCATAAAGAAATAATGCATGAATATGGTGAGATATTTGATGAAGCAATGGATATGCAGGAAGCGAGAGAGGGAAATGATATTATTGACCCGGAGCATGCAGAGCTTAATATGTCCAATCTTGCCAACAGATTTGGAAAGGATGACAATCTTATTATATGTATAGGCCGTTCATATGGCTGTGCCGGAACAGATATCGGTTTCAGGCTTGCTGATAAGTTAAGAATCAGCTATTATGATGTATCTATCATGAACGAGATATTACAGCGTAATGAAGAACATGAAGAAACTGACAGAGCATTATTCCAGAATAAAACAGCAAGGACACCGGCTCAGTGGTGGAGAGATTTTAAGAAGTACCATGGTCTTTCAAGGTCTGATGTACAGTTCTTTAATACATCTAAGAAGCTTGTTGATTTAGCAAAGCAGGAACCATATGTTATCATGGGAAGATATGCGGATAATATTCTTACTAAGAACCACATTCCTCATATAAGCATATTTATCACAGCTCCTAAGAAGCTGCGTATACAGAGAACTTACCATACAAGCAAAGAGAAGCTTACTTATAAGCAGGCTGCGAAGTATGTTTCAAAAGAGGATAAGGCACATCTTAAAAGATACGCATTCTATACAGGCAAGAAGTGGGGCGAAGCAGATAACTACGACCTCACAATCAATAGTTCTACTTATGGAATTGACGGAAGCGTTGATCTGATAATGAGAATTGTGGCTAAGAATCAGCTTGACAACTAAACATTTATTATATAAAATCTAATCAAATGCATTGACGAAGACAGTAGGTTGGAGTGAAAAGCATGAGCGAGCCGGGATGGTGAGAGCCGGTGCGAGTACTATCCATCTGAACATCACTTCTGAGCATCTTCGCTGAAATCATCACGAGACTAAGCGGGGACGGTAATCCCATCGTCAGGTTAAAGCCAGGGACGCATATGATAGTATGTCGTAATCATTCAGATTTTAGGATAAGTATGTTACCCCTCTGTTGTATTACGGCAGAGGGTTTTTTTCGTAAGAAATGAGTCTGCAGGCAGCCATCAGGCTTGCTTGTATGACAGATTTATGACGAATGCCCGTAATGTACTAGAAAATATAAGCCACAAGGCAAGAAAGGAAGCTGCAATGATTTATCAGAAAGTTTCTGCGGACATGAAGTTCGTAGACAGAGAAAAAGAAGTTGAAAAGTTCTGGAAAGACAATGATATCTTCCAGAAGAGTATTGATAACAGAAAGGAAGGCCCAACTTACACATTCTATGACGGACCTCCAACTGCTAATGGTAAGCCACATATTGGACATGTACTTACAAGAGTTATTAAGGATATGATTCCAAGATACAGAACAATGAAAGGCTACATGGTTCCTCGTAAGGCTGGATGGGATACACACGGACTCCCGGTTGAGCTTGAAGTTGAGAAGATGTTAGGTCTTGATGGCAAGGAACAGATTGAAGAATATGGTATTGAGCCATTTATCAAGCATTGTAAGGAATCTGTATGGAAATACAAGGGTATGTGGGAGGATTTCTCATCTACTGTTGGTTTCTGGGCTGATATGGATAACCCATATGTAACATATGACAATAACTTTATCGAGTCTGAATGGTGGGCTTTAAAGCAGATCTGGGATAAGGGTCTTCTTTATAAGGGCTTCAAGATTGTTCCTTACTGTCCTCGTTGTGGTACACCTCTTTCTTCACATGAGGTTGCCCAGGGCTACAAGACTCTTAAAGAGCGTACAGCAGTTGTAAGATTCAAGATTGTTGGAGAGGATGCATATTTCCTTGCATGGACAACAACTCCTTGGACACTCTGCTCTAATATTGCTCTTTGTGTTAATCCAGATGAGACTTATGCGAGAGTTAAGGCAGCAGATGGATTCACATACATCATGGCAGAGGCACTTCTTGATAAGGTTCTTGGTGGAATCGAGAGAGAAGAAGGCACACCTGCTTATGAGATTATTGAAGAATACAAGGGTAAAGACCTTGAATATAAGGAATATGAGCCACTTTACCAGTGCGCTAAGGATGCCGCTGACAAGCAGCACAAGAAAGCATTTTTCGTATACTGCGATAATTATGTAACTATGGAAGATGGTACTGGTATCGTTCATATTGCACCTGCATTTGGTGAAGACGATGCAAGAGTTGGTAGAAAATATGACGCTCCATTTGTTCAGATGGTAGATGAGGCTGGTGTTATGAAGCCTGAGACTCCATTTGCAGGAATGCGTGCTAAGCCAACTAAGAAAGAGATGGAAGCAGGCGCTATCAACTGTGATGTTGAGGTTCTTAAGGAACTTGAGGGCAGAGGAATCCTCTTCTCAGCACCTAAGGTAGAGCATGAATATCCTCATTGCTGGAGATGTGATACACCACTTATCTACTATGCAAGAGAGTCATGGTTTATCAAGATGACAGACCCAGAAGTTAAGGCTAACTTAATTGCTAATAATAAGACAATCAACTGGATTCCAGAGACAATCGGTACAGGACGTTTCGGAGCATGGCTTGAAAATGTTCAGGACTGGGGAATTTCACGAAACAGATACTGGGGTACACCTCTTAATATCTGGCAGTGTGAGGACTGCGGTGAGATGATGTCTATCGGAAGTATCGAAGAACTCAAGGAGAAATCAGACAATTGTCCAGATAATATTGAGCTTCACAGACCATATGTTGATGCAGTTACATGTAAGTGTCCTAAGTGTCAGGGAACAATGAAGAGAGTTCCAGAAGTTATCGATTGCTGGTTCGATTCAGGTTCAATGCCATTTGCACAGCACCACTATCCATTTGAGAATAAAGAATTATTCGAGCAGCAGTTCCCAGCTAAGTTCATATCTGAAGCTGTTGACCAGACAAGAGGATGGTTCTACTCATTACTTGCTATCTCAACACTGCTCTTTAACAAAGCTCCATATGAGAATGTTATCGTTCTCGGACATGTTCAGGATGCAGATGGACAGAAGATGAGTAAATCAAAGGGTAACGCTGTTGACCCATTTGACGCATTACAGAAGCATGGTGCTGACGCAATCCGTTGGTACTTCTACGAGAATTCAGCTCCTTGGGTTCCTAACAGATTCAAGGATGAGTGGGTTTCAGAAGGTCAGAGAAAGTTCATGGGAACATTCTGGAACACATATGCATTCTTTGTACTGTATGCTAATATTGATAATTTTGATGCTACTAAGTATCAGCTTGAATATGACAAGCTTTCAGTTATGGACAAATGGTTATTATCAAAGCTTAATTCTTTGGTTAAATTCGTTGATACTAACCTTGAGAACTATAAGATTACAGAGACTGCAAGAGCGCTTGAGGACTTCACTGACGAGCTTTCTAACTGGTATGTAAGAAGAAGCCGTGAAAGATTCTGGGCTAAGGGAATGGAGCAGGATAAGATTAATGCTTACATGACTCTTTACACAACACTTGTAACTCTTGCTAAGATTTCTGCACCAATGGTTCCATTCATGACAGAAAGCATTTATAGAAATCTTGTATGCAGCATTGATAAAAATGCGCCTATTTCAATACATTTATGCGACTTCCCTAAGGTTAATGAGCAGTTCATTGACAAGAAGCTTGAGGAAACTATGGATGATGTATTAGACGCAGTTGTTATCGGACGTGCATGCCGTAATTCAACTAATATCAAGAACCGTCAGCCAATCGGCAAGATGTTCATTAAGGCAGACTGGAAGCTTGATGAGTTCTACACAGCTATTATCGCTGACGAGCTTAATGTTAAGGAAGTTGAATACACAGATGATGTAAGAGCATTTACATCTTACTCATTCAAGCCACAGATGAAGACTCTCGGACCAAAATACGGAAAGCTTCTTAATGCAATCAGAACAGCTCTTACAGAGGTTGACGGTAACGCAACTATGGATAAGCTTAACGAGTCAGGAAGCTTTGAGTTAAATGTTGAAGGTCAGACTATCGAGCTTTCTAAGGACGACGTTCTTATCGAGATGACTCAGAAGGAAGGATTTGTTGCAAGCAGCGACAAGGGTATCACAGTTGTTCTTGATACTAACCTTACTCCAGAGCTTATCGAGGAAGGTTTCGTAAGAGAGGTTATCTCTAAGGTTCAGACTATGCGTAAGGACGCTGGTTTCGAGGTTATGGATAAGATTAATCTCTATGTATCAGGCAACGACAAGATAGCTGATATTGTTAACAGAAATGCCGCTCAGGTTAAGACTGTAGTTCTTGCACAGGATATTATCACTGGAAAGACTGCAGGATTTGAGAAGGAGTGGGATATCAATGGTGAGAAGGTTACACTTGCTGTTGAGAAGCTTGCTTAATGCAGGTAATTGAATAAAAGTTATATTAAGCTGTGTGCTGGTCTTTGAGGCTGGTGCACAGCTTTTTTATGCTATAGAAATATTGATATATATTATTGTAAATGTTACTATTTAATTAAGAAAAATGTTGTATGCGGAGAAATCATAATGATAAAAATTGCAATATGTGATGATGACATTGATTTTATGGATAAGTATGATGAACGGATAATAGACATTTTTAATAAATGTACTATGGGAGATGAAACATATTCGGTCGTCAGATATCATTCGGGAAAGGAACTGCTGGATAATTATAAGAAAGACGGTGCAGATATATTTCTGCTTGATATAGACCTCGGTGACTGTAAAGGATATGAGGTGGGGCGTGAGCTTACATTTAGGGAGTCCGACCCGGCAATTATATATATTACTGGATATTCGGAGAATGTATATAATGCTTTTGTTGGCAGACCGATAGGATTTGTACAGAAGAAATGCCTTGAAAGTGACCTTGAAAAGTTTGTGTATGATGCAGTTTATCATGTTCGTAAGAGGGCGCAGAGAGTAGAGATTACAGGAAAAGATAGAAAATATGAGCTGGCAGCAGATGAAATAGTTGTATTTGAAGTGTATGACCATGAATTAAAGATTACTTTAAAAGATGGAGAAAAGATACTTAGTGGTTCGTTGCACACATATGAAGAGAAACTTGAAGAGTATGGGTTTATTAAAATATCGCGCTCAGTTATGCTCAATCCAAGATATATAAAAAATATATCCGGTGATGAAGCTGTCATGATAAATGGTAGTATTTGTAAAATCAGCAGAAGCAGACGAAAGAATGTGAGAAGGGAATATGAATTATGTACGAGGCGGTAGAAGTGTTTGTAAATATTTTTCAGGCATTTGCAATAACATATTATCTTATAAAATGTCTTGGCGTGAAAGAGGGGAAGAATAGAAAATGTGCATATATAACAGGAGTTATAGTAACAGTTCTGTATCTTGAGATTATGAACAGAATTATTTTTTTTGAGAGCGTGGGAGTGCTTATATATCTAGTTGTATCATTGGCGTTTAGCGCAGTATTCTTATGTGGGAATGTTGCCCAGAAGATTATGTATAATGTTGTGATGATGGTGGCAATTGTATGTGCCGCAATGCTAGGCGCTGGAATTGTAGGAGTAATAAAAGGAACAGATTTCTTAAAAGTAGGACAATATGGAGAATCAAGCAGGTATATTTCACTTGTACTTACGCAGGTGATTTTATGCATATTTTTCTATATGATAATTAAGTTTAAGACAATGAATGAGCATATGGATAACAGATACATGATGGTATTAAGTATAGTTCCGGTTGTTTCAGTAATTATATGCTGTCTGATAGTATATCAGGAAAATAAAAGTGAAAGCATTAGAGCATTATATACGCTGATTGCTGTGGTGGGAATAATCACGGTTAATATTATAAATATGGTACTGATGTCTATTGAACGAAAAGTCTAAGAACATAATACAGAGGAAGAACTTCTTGTAGAGGCATACAGACAGAAAGAGAAGGACATTCAGGGGATAATTGAACTTCAGGAAAGATATAGCAAGTATAAGCATGATGAAAAGAACATATTAAGTCTGATTTCGGATTTAGCTGATAAGGGGGAAATGCAAAAAATAAAGAATATTACGCAGAAGTACACAGGTGAGCAGTCTGTAGAAAAGGAAGTAATATGTTCTTCAAATGTTGTACTTAATTATCTTCTTAACAGAAAAATATTACAGTGTGAAGAACTTAGAATTGAGAAAACATGTATTGTATTAGGAAATGTGGAGGAATCAATAGCTGATATAGATATGTATGTAATATTAGAAAATCTTATTGATAATGCTATGGAAGCAAGCCTGAAAACAGACAAACCGGAGATATATGTGATGATATGCAGGACAGAAGATACATTGAGCTTTAATATAGGCAATTCGGTAATGAATGGCATTAAGGAAATAAATACAGATACTCAGACAACTAAGGAAGACAGCAGAAAGCATGGATATGGTTTGAAGAATATTAAAGATGTTGTTGATAAATATAATGGGGAAATATCGTATGAAATGCGTCGACCGGACTATATTATGTGCAGAGTTGAGCTGTCATTGGGAAAGTGAAATACAATTCGCGTTAAAAAATGACCGTTCGCGTAAATCGTATTGAAAAATATTGGGAATGTTGTAAAGTGGAGTCAGAATGTAGTCGGGATAAGAAGGGGGAGATTCTATTGAAGAAGGCAGTATTAGCAATATTAATTGCAGGAATGGCTGTATTAACAGCATGTAGTAATAATAAGACGGTTAAGAATGATGACAATGTTTACAAATATTCTGATTATGAATATAAAGATGAGGCTCAATTTTATATGAAGAAAAATGCTGCGGCTGCGGAAAAAGGCTATTATTATCTTGCAAAGTCTCCAGTTAGCAGTGAAGAATATAAATTTATGTTTTACTACGATATGGTTAATGCCAATAGTGTAGCGTTATGTTCAAATGTAAATTGTACACATGATAATGCAGAGTGCGAGGCATATTTGTCAGATGAAGAATGTCTGGGTAGTACTATATGGTATTATGGTGGAAGAATATACATGATAGAAAAGACAAAGGAGAAGGATATCCTTGTGTCTTATGATAAAACATTAAGAGATAAGAAATCTGAAAAGACATTATCAACAGAAGGTATGTCTTTGTCATCAGCATGGGGTGACATTAAATATGCAGATATTGTCAATGGATATATGTATTATCTTTTATATAGTGATTCGGGGTGTGTAATGTATAAGGTGGACATTAATAGTTCATCTGAACCGGAAAAAGTAAAAGAATATAATGCAGCATTCAATGGTGGAACAGATTTTATAGGGGTTAGTCTTGCGTCACTTAACGCAATAGGTGACAAACTCTATATTAACTGGAGAACAAGTATATCATTAGAGGCAGAAGAATATATCGTGGATTGTCTCGATACTAATACAGGGAATGTAGAAACACTTATTGATATAAGTAGTGATGACGAATTATCTAAGAAGGCAGATTCTAAACACTGGGTTACATCAGAATTATTTTATGATAAAGATGGCAACATGTATTTTGCAGGAGTAGATTCAAGTGCATGGTGTCTTTATAGAATGAATCTTAAAACACAGGAAATAAGTGAAGTATTTAAACTGGATAATAAATCAACCAGAAATTATACAAAACTTGCAGGATATGATGGACAGTATTTTTATGTATTTGATAAACCAGACCTTTCTAAAGGAATAAAAAATATTACAACTGATGATAAAAATATTGTTTATATATTAGATACAAATGGCGAGATAAAAGATACATTAGAATTTAATCAGGAAAGTACTAAGACGACTGCTGATGTAAATATATTGGGAGGAGATAGAAGATATCTGTTAGTAACAACAACAGATACGGATATTCAACAGTTCAAAGCATCTTCAGAATTAATGAGTAAATATGAAGAACTGAAAAAGAGAATGGAAACTGAAGGTTCGAGTAAACTGGCACAGGTATGTTTAAGTGCAGTGTTGGACAAAGCTGACATTGGAACAGGAAACAAGGAGTGGATACAGATTACTCCGGAATAGGAGCAAAATGGAATTATTGAGGGTTTTACGGAAAAGTGTTGTATTTATTGCTATTTTTCTTGGAATAATAATCTGGTTGAGCATTTTTAAGATTAATAATACGAATGATAAAAAAGTATATGCTTATTATAATCAGTTGATGTATGAATATGATAATCAAACGGAAATGATTGAATCCTTAACATACAGCAAGTATGTACATGATAAAACAGATGACTACGAAGCAGACAGGGAATATATTGAAGAAGCAATAAAACTTTTACAGGAAAAATATCAATATGTTTATTCTTCTGATATGTCAAGGGCAGAGAATAATTACAAGAAAATTATTAACAGCACATTATTTGCGGAGGAGCAAAGTTACTATGTACTTAATGCGCAAAAGTATATGGCAGATTTGGAAAGCAGAGGGGAAATCAATTTCTCTATTACTAACACTACTGCTATAGAAAAACTGGTATCAGACAAACAACTTCCAGTTATTTTTCTGGTGATGATGATATTTGTGCTTATAACTTTTATGGAAGAGTTTGAAAATAATATGTTTCTTCAGATTAGAGGCAGTAAAAATTCCAGAAAAGTATTACCGGTAAAAAGATGTTTTATTATATTGCTTATATCAATAGTGCTTTCGTTTGTTTTTAATGGCGTCATTCTGGCAATATATAAGAATATTTATGGCTGTAATATGGGAAGTCTGATACAGAATTCTTATATGTTTAATATGTTCCAATTAAAGACAAATGTAGCTACATTTTTTATTATATATTGTATAACATTTGCGATAGCTATGAGTGTGTTGTCATGGCTGGTATATTTTGTTTTCCTTATTACTGGTAATTACAAATTATCAATAGCAGGAACAGGGTTGTTTTTAGTTTTTGAATATATAATTAATATTAATATATCATCTAAGAGTGCATTTGCATTTTTAAAATACATAAATATTTCAAATGTATTGTTTCCGGGGCAGTCATATTACATATATGAAAACTGGGGAACGGATAATTTTATTACAGATATTCAGAGTACGACTTGGCTTCTGACAATATTACTGGCAATAACAGGATTGATTGGAGTATATATTACATATTCTCATAAATATGCACAGGGCAGGAAGAGTGCCATAACAAAAATAATAGAAAAATGCTCTCAGTTTATCCAGATGTTATTGGGAAAAGTACCTTTATTTGTATCTGAATTATATAAGACCCTTATATTACAAAAGGGAATAATACTTCTTGCTGCTGCTGTTTATTTATTGATATCATGCAGAATGTACAGAGGTGTTGATTATAGTAATACGGATTTTTCAATGAATAATTTTTATTCTATGTTTAGTGGAAATACCGGAGATAAAGAGTGTGAAGCATATATTGAGGAATGTCGTAATGCTGTCGAAGAATTAGGCAAAAAAGCAGAGACAGATGCTAATTATAAATATAAATTTCGTGAAGCAAGTCAGACTCTTGAAAATATGGAGAATTGTCTGAATTATGTAAGAAAAGTTAATGAGGAAAAAGGGATAGAAGCGAGAATTGTAAATCCCGCTGCTTATGAGGATATATTTGGCTCAAGGAAATATCAGAACACGGAAAGTCAGAATCTTGTATGCGTAATATTTCTTATTCTCATAATATCAGGCGAATATGCATATGAAAAAAGATGTCATATGATAGCTTTTCTTAACACTTCAAAAGAGAGAAGCAGGGTAAAGGCTGTTAAATTATTAAAAATACTTATGATATCATTTTTTATATGGGGACTTTCTGCATTTATTGATATTTTTAATATATGTCAGTTGTACAAACTAGAACAGTTGTCAGCACCAATTCAGAGCCTGCAGATTTTTTATGACCTTCCTTTTAATATCAGCATAGCTTGGTATATGGTAATTGGTCAGGCGTTCAGACTTGTTTTATTATTAATAATATCAATTGGAATATATGGAATTACAAAGATTTTAGATTATAAAGGCTGTCTTGTAATTACATTTATGGTGCTTGTTATGCCATATTTGTTATTCAAATTAGGTATTAATTCTATGAAGTATTTATCTGTCGAGATTCTGATGGATTTTGGAAGAATTATAGGAAAATATTGAAAAAGGTTCTAAAATGGAATGTATGTAAAGGAGCGGTCATGGAAAGTAAAAATTTAAAAGATGTATATAATCGTTTAATTGATTTATATGGATTTTATGAAATAAAGAAGGATAGTGATGAGTATAAAATCGCATTAAGATTCATGTCACAAGAGGATTTGTTAAAAGATGATATAGATAATATAAGACTACTTGTAAAAGATGAAGGCGAAGATTATATGTATTTTATCATTAATGAGAAAACAGACTATATTGGTGGCGGCGCTTGTGGTGAAGAAATGATAACAAAATACGAGGCTATTAATCAGGATATTATTCTTTATTATGGATTTTCGGAAGAAGATAAAATAAAACAAACTAATCGTTACAAAATATATATGCGTTTGTGGCAGGACAATTGAAT
>UMFT01041642.1_pt1 | contig 14155 bp, 11 predicted proteins | sample 1965081 | NCBI WGS metagenome assembly UMFT01 (sample SAMEA4836053, study PRJEB28245) | human gut metagenome | biome: gut microbiome; material: fecal sample | place: Denmark | collected 2008
ACGTCCGTAGCGCCCATATAAGAGGTGGTGATGATGCGCAATTCGCCGCCGCTTTGTGCAAACTGCCGCAGCTCGTCCATGATGAGGCGCAAGCCGCTCCACTTGATAAAGGAGACCAGCATATCAATGCGGTCGGCGGAAACGATCTCCTTTTTCAGCTCCGTGTACATCTGCGGCTCATGGATAGCACCGGTAAACAGGGAGCTTTGTGCAATGGAAGTCTCCGGGCGGTCAAGGTCTTTTGCGCTTTTTCCTGTAGCAAGGCGCGGGTCGTTCTGCTGCAAAAGCGCAAGAAGCTGCTCTGCCCGCTGGTCAACACCGAGCGCGGCAAAGTCAGCTTCCTGTGTGGTGTTCTGGATGGTAGTTACGATCTGGTTTGCCAGCTGGATCTGCGCCTTGATGCCGCCGCCGTTATCCTGCACATTTTCAAGACCCTTCTGCACCACATCGGTCAAATACTGCGCCAGCACTTTGGCAGCCTCCGCCGTGTCGATGGGCGCAGTGGACTTGCGGGCTTCCGGGATCTCTGCAAACTCGCGGTTCAGTGCGTTATTGATGACCTGTTCGTACAGTCCGGAATGGAGCATAGGTGCACCTCCTTACCATTTTCTTTTATTATAGCGCTAGCTGAGCGGACATTCAATGACAGGGATCTTCCATCAGGCAGGCGTTGGTGCGTTTAACGATTTCCCACGCATTGCAATCGGGCAGGTCCATCAATTTCAGATAGGCCATTTTATCACCCCATGGCGGCTTTCAGATAGTGCAGACGGTATTTCAGGTATTGGCGGATCGCAGACGCTCGTTTTTCACGCAACAGTGCGAGGGTTTTGCTGGTGGTCCAGTCTGCCCATCTCCGCCTGCATACAAGCCGGTCTGGATGGCGGTAGCGATACTTCCTGATCGAGCAGGATGACACCTATGGTCGTGACCCCTATGAAAGCCTGAAGATCAGCCATGACAATCTGGTCCGCATGGGCTACGCCGACTGGTTTTGACTGACAGCGAGCCTCCTCGTTTGTTTCAGATTACGGCTGGAGCCGCCTGCGGACTGGACAAATGCTACAGGTGGCAAAATCTCGATTACAACAAAAATGAGATAGACACCCTTTCGGGGGAGTCTATCTCATTTTTCGTTTGGACTATTTTGCAACAGCCCCATATCATGTTCGTGCAATCGTAAATTTAAGCGTCACATTGGTACCACAATTCTGCCATACCCAAGCGTGCAACATCGCCCTTGCGGAACCCGGTCTCCTCGTACTTTCCGGTAATGCTGCCATCCAGAAGCCCCGCAGACAGATCCCGGTAATCCCGAACGATCTGCTTATCCAAAGTCACTGCATCATGTCCCACGGCCAGCCGTTCAAAAGAACTTTCCTGATTCCAGAGCTTTGTCATCGTGTGATTGCAGATATCCACCAGCCGCATATCGTTTTCAGGCTGCCGCTCCAGAATGATTGAGATATTCGCACAATCTCCGCTGAAAAGGATATGATTTTCTGCATCCAGGAAGCAGGTACTGCCGGGGGTGTGGCCAGGCGTGAGAATCGCTTTGATGGTTCGACCGCCCAGATCGATCACATCTCCGTCATTAACAGGATGCCAAGGATAGCTGCCCTCAGTGGGATGGTTGGGCACCAATTTCAGCAGTTCTTCCTGATCCAGATCCGGGCAGCGAATAGGCCCACGAGACTGAATATAGAAACTGCGCATCTTGTTGTAATCTGTGGTGCCCATGAATTTTTCCATATTCTTGTGATCTTCTTCGGCACGCTCCCCATCCAGCGGATTCACATAGACTGGAACGCCGGGAAACTCAAAGACACCGCCGTCATGGTCAAAGTGTGTATGCGTCAGCAGAATGATCAGAGGCTTGTCCGTCAGTGCACGTACTTCCCCAGCGAGGTCGCCGATACCGCAGCCGGTATCCACCAGCGCGGCTTTCTCTTCACCCTCGATGAGGAAAGCGTTCACCAGACGAAATTCACTCAGGCACCATGTATGGGGCGCGATTTCGGTGATCTCATGTCGATACATAGACAAAACAGACTCCTTTCGTGTATGTGTTGATTCAGCCCTTGACTGCACCGGCCGTCAATCCGGCAATGAACTGGCGGTTTGCGGCCAGATAAACCAGAAGGATAGGCAGCAGTGCAATGGAAGCGCCCGCTGTCATGATATGCCACTCAGCAGCAGCGTTGGCAGAGTAGCGCAGATTTGCAACAGCAACGCTCAGGGTCTTGAGGCCGGGGTTGGCCATGGTGAACACCTGTGCCGTAACAAACTCATTCCAGGCCTGGCGGAAGGCAAACAGCGCGATCACTCCCAAAATGGGTTTGATGGCCGGAACGATGATCTGCCAGAAGATGCGGAAGGGGCCAGCGCCATCGATCGTGGCAGCCTCGTCCAGATCTTTGGGCACTCCATTGATGAAGCCGGAGATCATAAAAATGTTAGCCGCTTGGCCGCCGGTAAGCATCAGTGCCAGACCCACCATATTCTTGGTCAGTCCCAGCCGACTCATGAGAGTATACAGAGGATACAGCGCCACCGAACCAACCGAGATGAACATACTGAGCAGATATGCCGTAGAGATCAGCTTTTTGCCCACAAAATCTCGGCGGCTGATCACATAGGCCGCCATGGAAGAGGTGATCAGTGTAAATACCACCGTCAGCAGTGCCAGCACCACGCTGTTCAGGAAATACTTGCCGAAGTCCAACTTCTGGAAAGCATAAACATAGTTGTTGAACTGCCAGTTCTCCGGCAGGAAATTTCCGCCCAATGTCAATTCTGCGTTGGTCTTGAAGGAGCCCAGCAGAGTGTAGACCACCGGATAAAGGGTAAAGATGCACATGGAACCTACAAACAGCCATTTCAGGATCTGGCCGATCAGGTAAATCACATGATCTCTTTTTTCCGAGGGGCGCATATCCGACCATTTTAATTTTTTCCGTGCCATTTTCCGTTCCTCCTTATTCACCGGTCACTGCGTCCAGCCGCTTGGCGAGAATCAGATACAGGCCAGTGACACCACCGATGATCAACGCTGCCACCAAACTGCAGGCTGCGCCATAGCCAAACTCCTGCACCACAGAGGAACCTGCGGTGATGGGGAAGAACAGCTGATAGATATACAAGAACATCACGTTGGTCTGATTCATGGGTCCACCTTCAGTCAGAACCATGATACTCTGATAATCCATAAAGGAGATCACCAGCGCCAACATCAGGATCATCTTCATGACGGGGGCCAGCAGAGGGATGGTAATGCGGAACAGGATCTGGGCTGCATTCGCACCATCCAGTTTTGCACTCTCATATACCTCTGTAGAAATACCGGTGAGGCCTGCAATGAAATAAACCATGTAGTTGCCGATACCGCCCCATGCAGCAATGATGATACAAGTCAGCATGGCGTACTTTACACCGAGCCAGTTGACATTTTCATCGATAATACCCAGCCACGTCAGGAAGCGGTTGATCTCGCCGTTGTAAGTGTTGAACAGCAGATAGAAGATCAACGCCATAACAGCGCTGGACATAATGGTCGGGGTAAAGATAATGGATTGTCCGGTGGCGTTGAGCCGGGTGTTTTTGCTCAGCAGGAACGCCAGCATAAATGCAATGGGCAGCGTCAGCAGCAGTTTGCCTCCCACATAAACGAAGGTGTTCACGATGGCTGTCTTGAACACAGTGTCCCGGGCAATGCGGGCAAAATTTGCAAAGCCTACAAATTTTGGGGTGCCGTAGCCCTTGTAGTCAAACATACAGTACCGTATTGTCCACAGGATGGGGTAGATGGTGAAAACAACAAACATGATCAGGTTGGGCAGAAGCATCAAATAGGATGTCTTCTCCTCCCGGATCCTTCTCCCAAGGCTTTTTTTCCTCGTTTCCATAGTGTTTCCTCCTAACGATTATCTGAAGGCATTTCTGATTATAAGTATACGGGGATTTTTTTGAAACGTAGAGAAATGGATACCCGATTATGTTGAAAAAATTCCGATTCTTGCATCTGCTTCTGCATATTCCCGCTCAGCCGCTTTCCTGCAGGGTGCGGCGATAATCAGTGGGGGTAATATGCCAGTATTTTTTGTAACAGACGGAGAAATACCGGGAATCCGCATAGCCGGTGCGCTCTGCTACCTCATAGATCTTCAGGCTTTCATCGTCCAAAAGCCGTTGTGCCTCCTTCATTCGCATTTCGGTCAGGTGTTCGGTGAAGGTCTGCCCGGAAGCCTGCTTGAACAGCTGCCGCAGGTAATTGGGGCTGATGTACAATTCCGCTGCTACATCATCCAGCGAAAACTGCAGATCGCTCAGATGTTCTCCCATGATCTCATCGATCCGGGACACCAGTTCCTGTCCAGGATTCTTTTTCTCTTCTGCAGCACGGCACAGGAGAAGAAGATTTTTAAAGCATTCCTGCAATTCCTCCAGGGTTCCGGCCTCCATGATCTCCTGATGGCAGGCCTTATATTCCACGTAGGTGATGGGGTTTTGTCCCCGGCGCTTCTTCAATACGGAAAGGCACATGTCCAGAACTGCCATTTTGATGTAGGCTGCATCCACTACTCCATGGGGGTAGAACCAACTCAGAACTCCGTCTACTGCCCCTGCAATGGCCTCCGCATCTCCTCCGGCCACCGTCAGTGCCACTTGCTCTGTCAGATGGGGGTCGATCTCAGGGCAGGCTGTTACCCGCGTCAGCAGCACGTCAGAGATGGTGCGCACCGGCGGAGCCATTTCATGGAAAGAATACTCCGCTGCTTCTTTTGCCTCGTGACCGGATTTTTCCAGCTTGTAGATATTGTCCTTGATCCCTCCCAGAAAAAAGTGGACCGTTTGATTCCATTTGCGCCGGATCGCCACCACCACAGCCGTCAGTTCACGGGTCAGCAAAAGCGCCGCCGCGGCATTGGTCACTTCCTGGTGGATGGAGAACACAATGAAAGACATTTCTTCCACAGAATGGTTCAGAACATAAGCATCCAGCTTTTTTTCAAAGCGCTGGTTCAACAGTGCGGGCAGTTCCTGCCGTATCTCGGGGCCGCCCTGAAACAGTGCGACCAGATAACGGTCGCTTCCGATGCAGAACTGTTGTAACTCTTTCATTTCTTCTGAAGCAAGCTCCCCTGCACTGGCTCGCCACATAAGTTCCCGGATCTTCTGTTCCTGGTGCAGCCGTTGCTGCATCTGCTGCACCCGATCCTGCCACTGTTGTTGACGCTGGGTCAACTCTGCTGCAAAGGCATCCAGCCGTTGGATCAGAAGTTCTGTGTCCAGCGGCTTTAACAAATAATCTGATACCCCCAGCCGCATTCCCTGCACGGCGTATTCAAAATCATCGTAGCCGCTCAGGATCAGGAGTTTTGCATCCGGAAGTTCCTCCTTGATCTTTTCCAGAAACTCCAATCCGTTTACATGAGGCATGGTGATGTCGGTCATAATGCAGTCCGGTAGAAATCGTTCTGCCATTGCCAAGGCTTCTTTGCCGTCGCGAGCCGCCCCTACCACCTGCCACTCCGGGCAGCGTCTGGTAATAAACTGCCTTACCCCCTCCCGGATATTCGGTTCATCATCTGCGATCAAAATCTGAAACATCCCACTCCGTCCTTTCCGGAATATACTTTGGCAGATGAATGACTGCCTCTGTCCATTCTCCTGTACAACTCCTGAGCTCCAAACCATAGTCGCGGCCAAAATAGAGCCTGATCCGCTCGTTGACATTGAAGATGCCGTAACCACCATCGCTGACCGTTACGCCCCGCTTCAGATCTGCATTCAGGATCGTCAGTGTCTCTTGCGAGATTCCCAGCCCGTCATCACGGACACAGAGATAGACCCCCCCTGGTTCTTCGCCTGCTGTAATAAGAATGGTGCCTTTCCGGTCCGATTCCTTGATCCCGTGATAAATAGAATTCTCCGCCAGAGGCTGTATCAGCAATTTGACCGTGTAGAGCTTTTTCAGTTCCTCCGGGATCCGGATCTGATAATCCAATCGATCGCCATACCGCATCTTCTGGATGTCTAGATAACTGCGCACATGGCAGATCTCTTGCTCCAGCGGAATGATCTCCCGCCCCCGGCTGAGGCCGATGCGGAAAAAATTTGCCAGATCACGCACCATCTGGCTGATGTCCTCCGCTCCTGCGGCCTCTGCCTTCCACCGGATGGAGTCCAGCGTGTTATACAAAAAATGCGGGTTGATCTGGGCCTGCAAAGCCTGCAGTTCCGCTCGGCGTTTCAGCCGTTGCTCCAGTTCAATGGCATCATTCTTTTCCTCGAGCTGGTGGCTGTATTGCTTCTCCCTGTCCAGCATCTCATTGCTGCTCCGGAGCATCTGGTTGTAGCTTTTTGTCAGCAATGCGATCTCATCGTTGCCTTCATAGCAGAACTCCTGCCTCACATTCTGGCAATTGATCAACTCCCGCAAGGGGGCTGTGAACCAATGGAGCATCAGCAGGCACACTATCCCTGTTACCATGATCAGTGTCCCGCCTTCCACAAGCAGCAGCTGCAGATAGGATCGGGATTCTTCCCGTGCTGTGGTAGATGCCTGCAGACACACGATGGTCCACGGTGTTACCGATACCTTGCGGGCGACACCGTAATACCTTTTTCCGTCTAATCTAACATCCAAAACTGTATTTTTTGCGGCGGTCAGCCGACTCAACAGCTCCGGTTCCCTCATCAACTCTTCCGCTGCGGCATTCACACAGGTCACGGGGTTGCCTTCCTGATCCAGCACAAGGATCGCCGATTCCGCTTCGGGAACGATTTTTCGGATCAGTGCCTGAATCTCCTTACAGTCCAGATTTACCACTAAAATGCATTTCCGGGTGGCAGAATACACCTGCGCTGAGGAGATACTGAATCGATAGAGCACTGGTACCACCCATTTCCGGGAGCGGAAGATCTCGTCATTGCGGACGGTGCAGAACTCCAGAAATGAATTTCCTTCCCGGATCTCGGACCACAGCGCAACTTTTTCCAGTGAAAACCCCGGAGTCAACAGGGTGCTGCCGTCCGTAAATGCACCATAATCCGTGTAGAGATACAGATCGCTGATCAGACTGTCGGACACCTTTTTTGTGGATAGGGGTGCAGCGAGATTGGACATTGCCACGCTGTAGGCTGCCGCATTGGGGTTTGCAAAGTAATTTGCCAAAATGCTGTCCAGCCCCGATTCAGCCTTAAAATAAAGCAGCCGCTCGATGCTCCCGCTAACGCGGGTGGACAGATAGTTCTCTGTCTGTTCCGCTGTTCGCAGAACGGTCTCTTCCATATTCTCCTCGATCGTGTCGTTGATATGGCGGTTCAGGATGATCTGATTCAGGGTGATGGCAACCAGAAAGATCACGGTGATGGTGGCAGTGACCTTCAGAACGATCGAACCATTGTGATGATGCGTGTGATTGTTCATACAGCTTCTTTCTTCTCAGAAGCACCAATAGAGGGACCCGAAGCCGGGTTCCTCTATTGGTGCTTCACATATATGGATCAAATGGGAGCGGAGTTCAGTTTAAGTTCCGATGCACGCGGGCATCTGTTATCAAACGGAAGTGTCCTGATTCTTTGCGGTAAAGTTGGGATAAACGATACGCTTTGCCCCATCGGCAACCGACTTATCATAGGCGTTGTTGTACCGATCGTTCAGCTCGCTGATGGCCTGATCAATGTCCTTTAGACCAAAAATGCACTGAACCGCCACGGTGGAGTAATCCTCGCCCTCGATGGAAATGGCGGGGCGGATCGGCCAGTTCTGATCATTTGCCCCAATGGCCAGATCCGGCATGGTCTCAATGGAGGCCGGCGGTTCTGCACCTTCCACGGCGCTCTTGATCATGACAGTGCCGAGACCGGCGGTATAATAGGGCCCCATGACCTCATCGCTGTGGAGGAATTCCATGACTTTCCATGCTTCATCCGGGTGCTTTGTGGAGGCATTGATCGCCTTATCGGAGCCGCCAAACCACAGGTTCTGCACACCGTCCGTATTTCCGGACAGGCTGGGGATCTGGCAGCAGTTCCAGTTGATATCCGTGGGGAACTGGCTCTGGTAAACGCCGGGCTCTGCATGGCTCAAGGAGAAATAGAAGGCAATGTTGCCTGCTGCAAACTGGGTGCGCAGGGGGTCAATGTCCAGAGACTCGCTGCCGGGGAATGCCACACCGGTGGAGTACATTTCACGGAACAGCTGCAGGACTTCTCTGTAGCTGCTGAAATCGTACTTGCCGTTCTTGAAGTCAAAGCCATAGCAGGTGCCGCCGCTGACCTGAACCACCGGATCGATGGAACGCATTACGGCGCTCATTGCCGATTTATAGTTGCCTGCAATGCCGTAGATCCCTTCGCCGCTCAGCTGCTTGGTCACCAGCGTAGCATCATCCACCAGTTCCTTCAGGGTCTTGGGAGGAGCAGAAATGCCCACCCGATCCAGCAGATCCTGGTTGTAGAACAGGCGACAGGCAGATGCGGTAAAGGGCAGGGAGTAGATCCCGTCGCCCCAGGAGTTGATGCCCTGCACAAAAGCGCCATCCCAGAAACGTGCCTTGTACTCCTCCGTCATATACGGAGAGAGATCCAGCAGCATCTTCTTTTCGTCCACCTGTACCTCCAGCGGGTCCGTTCCACTGAGCTTGAACACATCCGGTGCAGTGTCGGTGCTGAAGGCGAGATCCAGCATCTGAGAATAGTTGTCGGCATAGACCTGGTAGTCGATATAAATGTTGTCCGAATTGGTCTTGTTGTATTCTTCGATCAGCGGAGTCAGATACGCCTGATCGTGACGGTCCGTGGTCCAGTAAGAGATGGTGATCACGCCGTCATCGCCGCCAGCGGTAGAACTGGCAGCCGCGCTGCTGGAACCGGAGTCCCCACAGGCGGCCAGAGATGCCGTCATGCCAACAACACCCATGACTTTAAGAAAATCGCGCCGGTTGATCTTTTTCTTCATAATATTTCCTCCTCTTTTGAGAACAGAACCTTCTTCTACTGAGAGCATACCAAATCTGCCGGATTTCAGGGAGTAAAATATTCAGTTTTTATGTTCAAAAAATTACTTCAGCCATTGTGAAAATCCAAAAAACGCAGAAACATTGCCCAATCCCATCGGGTAATATCGTGGCCGCCGGTGCGGCGGTGGTATCCAATTCGCCCGGTCAGGTATCCCGAGTCATTGGCAGGCGGCTGGCTGGGCAGAGGAGCATCCCCGAAGAGCTCCCAGGCACAACTGGCGCTCTTTGCACCATTCCACTCTGCATCAGGGTCGCTCCACCGATCCTCAGAGCCGCTGGTTATGTAACACAGCCGTGGTGCCACACAGGCCACCAGCTGGTGCTGATCGAAGGGAAGGGTCTCCTCTTTCCATGCATACTTCTGATAATTTTTGCAGAACCAATGGGGAAATGCTGCCGTGATGGAACCCACCGTCTCACCATGCTTGCCACGGGACACGGCAGCACCAGAGCAGCCGGAATCATTGACGAGGACCCCGCAGACCCTTTCATCCTGTGCCGCACACCAAAGCGCCGCCTTGCCGCCGCGCGAGAAACCACCCACCGAGATTCGGGCCGGGTCGATGCCCGGGTGTTTTACCAGCAGGTCTACCACACAGCTCATCCCAAAGGCCCAGATGTCCAGGGTCCCCCATGCATCGGCAGGTAGTGCATCTGTACTGAGCCCAAAAAGCTTTGCCAGTGGGCCGGGATACTGCGCAGCATCGTCGGGCTGCAATGCACTTGCATAGAAGGTCACGGCTGCCCGGCCCGATTGTACAATCTGTTCAGCAGGCCAGTATTCCTGCTCCGTTTCCTGTTCGATATCAATGAGCGACGGCCCGCCGCTTCCGGCTGGCATATTCCGGAAAAAATTCATGGCCTCTTTGCGCCACGCTTCCGGGGCATTGGCCAGCAGTTTTTCCTTCTGATCAGGCCCCATTTTCGGCCCGGGAGAGGCTGTCTTTTCGTGATTGCAAAGGAACAGGACTGCCGGGACCTTCTGCGTTCCCTCCGGACGCACCAGCACCACGGGGAATTCCAGACTTCCCTGCTTCGTTTTCAGACAGATATCCCAGATCTGCCGTATGGCTTTGCATTTTGGCAGATACTCTTCTGACCGCAGGCGTTCGGTCTGTTCATAGGGAACTTCCGGCCGGATGCCGTACTCCTGCGAGCGGAACAACGCGAGCAACGCTTCCCGCCGTGCATTCCAATTCTGCGGAGTCGTATTCTTTTCCAATACCAACGGCAAATTCATCTGATATTCCTCCTAACCGGGGACGGATCATGCCCCTTTTCATCATATCATCCGCAGCAGCATGGCGGGTTGAAAAAATTCAGGAGATGCTTCAAAATACACCGAACCTGATACAGTGATGTCGCTCCGGCCAGCCGAATGACTTATAATGTTTTATATAAACAGATGCCAACGCGGTATCAGGGTACTTTAGTGAGGAATGAACATGAAGCATTTTGAGATCTACAAAAAAGACCCCGCCACCGGCGCTTTGTACCCGGAAGGACAGCGGCGAAAAAAAGGGCTTGCCCGTATCCTGGAGATCGTTGTGCGGGACTTTTGGCAGTTGCTGGGTTCCGGCTTGATCGCCACGGCGGCGGCTCTGCCCTACGGACTCTGTATCATGCTGTTCCTGCCATCCAGTGCTCTGGGACCGCTGATCCTTTCCTGTGTTGTCACCGGCGCTCTGGCCTCTGTCTTCGGGATGAACCTGCTGGATACAATTTTGCGCTGTCTGCGGGATGAGGCCGGTTTTTGGTCTTTCCAATACAAAAAGTCGCTGAAGAACAACACCCTGCCGGCTGCTTTGTTCGGGGCGGTATTCGGCCCGTTATTTGCTGTGGATCTGGCAGGGTTAAGTCTGGCGGTACGCCGCGGCCAAAGCGTGTTTCAGGTCGAGTTTCTGGTGATATCCATAATCTTCCTGCTGGGCTTTGCGCTGAACCTTGCCATCCAGATCCCCCTGATGCAGCTCCCTGTATCAGCACTGCTCAAAAATGCCTTTCTGCTGTTTCGGGGCAACCTTGGGTGCTCGCTGATGGCTGTTGCCGCATTGATCGGTTATGCTGCACTGTTTGTTCTGCTGCCAGCCACTTTGTCATTCCTGCTCATCGTCTCCAACCTGTGGCTGCCGATGCTGACAGCAGCATTTCTGCTCTATGGCTGTGTTGAAAGAAATTTTAGCATAGAATCACGGATCCTGCAAGGAAACAACCCGGATCCTTTTCTGTAACCAAACAGGCCTGCTCCGCATCACTGTGGGGCAGGCCTGTCTTTTGTTTATGAGACCACCCGATTTTGGGATCCCGGCCCGAAAAAGAATGCCGGTTCGTACATTCCCCTCTGCTCTCTGGCAAATTACAGCACGGATGTGATATAATGGAGAAAAACCACCGGAGAACGGCACAAAAGAAGGAGGCTGGCATGATGGGGCAGAGACAGCGAGAACAGGTTCAAAGAGGCTGTGCGGTGGGCACCGTGGTGCTGCTGGCATGGCTGTGCCGGGTGCTCCCGCTGGAGAGCCTGCCCTCCGGCCTGCAGGAAGCCTGCGGCATCCTCCGGAGCCTGCTGTATCTGAGCCTGTTCGCAGGGTGGGGGATCTCCCTGTACAACCGCACGGTGCATCCGCAGGTGCGGCGGCTGCTGCTGAACGTGGATCTGTTGATGCTGTTCTGGATCCTTGTGCGCACCCTGCGGTTCCAGCTGAACACTCCCCCGGGGATGGATCGGATGCTGGGGTACCTCTACTATGCCCCCATGCTGGGGATACCGGTGCTCTGCGTTCAGCTGGTCCTGACGGTGGACAGATCCGAGCGCTACCGCCTGTCTGCCTGGGCCAGAATGCTGTGGCTGCCCTCGGCGGTGCTGCTGGAGCTGGTGCTGACCAACGACCTGCACCAGCAGGTGTTCCGGCTGCAGCAGCCCTGGAACGAAAAATACCAGTACGGCTGGCTTTTCGGTCTGGTGGTGGGGTGGATCGTGATCTGCATCCTGCTGGCCTTTGGGATCATCGCCCACAAGAGCCGGAACCCCCGGGTCCTCCGGCGGCTGCCCCTGCCTGCCATTCCGATGGTGCTGCTGGGGGTGTACGCGGTGCTTTACGGCTTCCATTTTCCCCTGATCAGGCAGTTTCTGGGGGATATGACCATCGTTCACTGCCTGATGACGGCGGCTTCGCTGGAAGGGGGCCTGCGCTGCGGCCTGATCCAGTCCAACACCGGCTATGAGGAGCTGCTGCGCGTCACCTCTCTGGCGGTGCAGCTGGTGGACCGGCAGGGCAACGTGTACTGCTGCTCCGAGAACGGCCGCATGGCGGACCGCCGGGAGCTGCAGGCCGCCATGCATGGCACGGTGCAGCTGGACGAGCATACCCTGCTGCGCAGCGCACCGGTGCAGGGCGGCTATGTGATGTGGCAGACAGACATCACCGAGCTGGTGGAAAACATGGAGCGCCTGAAGGAGAACCGCACGGAGCTGGCAGAGCGCAACTATCTGGAACAGCAGAACTACGAGGTGGAGCGCAAGATCAACGCCCTGCGGGAGAAGAACCGCCTGTACGATCTGCTGCAGCGCCAGCTGGCCCCCCAGATCATCCGGATGGATCAGCTTCTGACCCAGTACCGCGCGGCCCCGGAGGCGGATAAGCGGCAGCTGCTGGGGCAGGTGGCAGTGCTGGGCGCTTACCTGAAACGAGGTGCCAACCTGATGTTTCTGGCCCAGCAGCACCGGTATGTGCCCTCGGCGGAGCTGCGGTACGCACTGGAGGAATCCATCAGCAGCCTGGAGCTGGCCGGGGTGGAGTGCGCCATGGAGGTGACCTACGGGGTCCGGCTTCCGGCAGAGGCGGCAGCGGCCTGTTACAGCCGATTCGAGTCGGTGGTGGAGGGGGCGCTGGGGCAGCTGGATGCCCTGTTCGTGCGGGCCATCTGGAAGGACCACCGGCTGAACCTTTATCTTTCGGTGGAGACCGGGGCAGACCTGAAAGCCGCCTGCCCCGCCGCTGTGCAGGAGGCCCCGGGCAGCTGGGTGCTGAACGATCACTTTGAAGGAGGTGCCCCGGAATGTGGAACAAACTGAAGCAGTGGCTGCACCCGGACCACATCACCCGCAGCTCCATCAAGGAGGGCTTTGACGACCTGCCTGCGGCGGTGTGCTACTTTACCCCGGACGGCATCATCCGGCTGTGCAACCGGCAGATGTTCCGGGTCTACCGTGCCCTCTCCGGCCGGGATCTGCAATCGCTGGAGGAGCTGCACCAGCAGGTGTGGGCCCCCACCCATGGCCGAAGGGTGGACGGCAAAAATCCGTCCTTTGTGCTGCCGGACGGCACCTGTTGGCTCTACTCGGAGCAGACCGTGTTCGGGGAGGGGGTCCGCCCCCATGTGGAGTGCATCTTTTCAGAGGTGACAGACCTGCAGCGCCAGCGGCAGGAGCTGCTGCGGCAGAATCAGGAGCTGCTGCGGATGAACCGGGAGCTGCGCCGGCTGTCGGAGAATGTGCAGGAGATGACCCGGGAAAAAGAGATCCTGGAGTTCAAGACCCGGCTCCACGATGAAATGGGCTACGGCCTTACGGCGGTGCGGCAGTGCCTGCTGCAGCGGAAGGACCCGGCGGAGCTGGAAGCCTCCCTTGAACAGATGAACAAGGCGATGCAGCTGTTTCGGAAGGACAGTGAGACCCGCCGGAGGAAAACGAGTGGGACGTGTTTGTGGAGGACGCGGCCCAGCTGGGGGTCACGGTGGCCCTGCAGGGGCCCATGCCCCGGCAGCACCAGCAGCTGCTGCTGACCATTGCCCGGGAGTGCATCACCAACGCGGTGCGCTACGCCGGGGCCAACCGGCTGGAGATCACCATCACCCCGCAGGGCGGGGGCCAGCGCTGGCAGTTTGAAAACGACGGCCCGCCCCCCGCAGACCCCGCCATTACGCCGGGCGGAGGGCTTACCGCCATCCAGCGCCGGGTGATGCAGGCGGGCGGCACCATGGAGGTGCAGGCCCGGCCCCGCTACCGGCTGTGTGTGAACCTGCCAAAGGAGGAAACGATATGACCAGCGTTTTGATCGTGGAAGACCAGCGGATGCCCCGGGAGAACATGGAGCACCTTGTGGAGGACAGCGGCCGCTACCGCCGGG
>UMFT01014389.1_pt1 | contig 13984 bp, 10 predicted proteins | sample 1965081 | NCBI WGS metagenome assembly UMFT01 (sample SAMEA4836053, study PRJEB28245) | human gut metagenome | biome: gut microbiome; material: fecal sample | place: Denmark | collected 2008
TGGCGCTAAGGTTGAGCTGAAGTAAGGTTTCCTTACCGAACCAACTGCTTGCAATCAAGCAATTCCAAAGACGCAGAGTGTTTGCTCTGCGTCTTTTTCTATGCCAAATTTTCCGTCAGTCAGTGGTGACAAACCCGAAATTGTGCGGTATAATAAAATAGAATAATAATGTGGACAAGAAGGAGAATCTCATGCCGAAATTAGGACTTATTTCGCTCGGCTGCGCGAAAAACCTCGTGGACAGCGAGCACATGCTGGCCCGGCTGCGGGACGCAGGCTGGGAGATCACCGAGGATATGACCGAAGCAGACGTTGGCGTTGTCAACACCTGCGGCTTCATCGAAGCCGCTAAGACCGAGGCCATCGAAACCATTCTGGAGACCGCCCAGAACAAGCAGACCGGCAATATGAAGGGTCTGGTCGTGACTGGCTGTCTGGTGCAGCGCTATGCTGACGAGATGCGCGCTGAGCTGCCCGAGATCGACGTATTCTGCGGAACGGGCAGCTATGATGACATCGTGGACGCGGCCAATGCGGCGCTCAAGGGGCAGCAGGCGGCGTATATGGCTGATATGCCCTCTGCTGCACTCGACGGCAGCCGTGACCGCCTGACACCCTCGTACACTGCATACTTTAAGATTGCGGAGGGCTGCTCGAACACCTGCGCGTACTGTATCATCCCCAAGCTGCGCGGCCGTTACCGCAGCCGTGAGATGGCATCGCTGCTCGAGGAAGCGCGTGCGCTCTCTGACGCAGGCGTTAAGGAGCTGATCGTCATCGCGCAGGACATCACCAAGTACGGTATGGACCTGCCCGAGCATAAGCGTCTGCTGCCCGAGCTGCTCCGCGAGCTGTGCAAGATGGACTTTACCTGGATTCGTCTGCACTATCTCTATCCCGACCAGATTACGGACGAGCTGATCGACGTGATTGCGGATGAGCCGAAAATCGTAAAGTATCTGGATATTCCGCTGCAGCATGTCTCTAAGCGCGTTCTGCGTGCCATGCACCGTCCGGGTGACGGCGCGGAATTTACCAGGCTGATCGAGGATATGCGCGAGCGTATTCCGGGTCTTGTACTGCGTACAAGCCTGATCGTCGGTCTGCCGGGCGAGACCGAGGACGAGTTTGCCGAGCTGTGTGAGTTCCTGCAGAATGTCGGCATTGAGCGTGTCGGTGTGTTCGAGTATTCGCCGGAGGAAGGTACGGAGGCCGCAGAGCTGCCCGACCAGATCGACGACGAGACCAAGCAGAACCGCCGTCTGATCGTCGAAGAGCTGCAGTCCGGTGTGCTCGACGACTACAATACCTCCCGCCACGGTGAGGTCATGCAGGTGCTCTGCGAGGGCTTTGACGAGGAGCAGGGCCTGTGGTATGGCCGTACCTACGCGGATTCGGTCGAGGTAGACGGCCACGTCTACTTTGACGCGGCGGATAACGAACCGGCGGAAGGCGAGTTCGTGTCCGTTCTCATCACTGAAAGCCTTGGACCCGACCTGCTCGGTGTCCGTCAGAAGGAGGCATAATTTTCTATGACAACCGCAAATAAAATCACGCTGACCCGCATTGCGATGATTCCGTTTTTCATCTATTTTGCGGCGCAGCCCATGCTGATCATCGATGAGACCCGGTATCTCGCCGCGTTCCCGACCAGCACGGTCATCGCGCTCGTGCTGTTCTGCGTGGCATCGTTCACGGATTTTCTGGACGGCTATGTGGCGCGAAAGTACAATCAGGTGACGGATTTCGGCAAATTTGTCGATCCGCTGGCCGATAAGCTGCTCGTAGCGTCCGCGCTCATCCTGTTCGTAGAGCAGAAGGCGATGGCAGGCTGGATGGTCTGCGTTATCCTCGCGCGTGAGCTGATCATCACGTCTCTGCGCGTGGTTGCAGCCAATAAGGGCCGCGTGCTCGCCGCAACGTGGACGGGTAAGGTCAAAACCTGTGTGCAGATTGGCGGCATTATCATTATTTATCTGTACTATATCTTTGGGTGGGCGCTGTTCAGCGGCACTACTGGATTGTCTTTTGAGACGGGAGACAGTATCGCCTATACTCTGTTTATCTCCAGCACAGGCAATACACCGCTGTTGCTGACCATCGTCGGCTGGGTGGTAACGCTTGTTACCATTTACTCCGGCTATGATTATCTCAAGAAGAACTGGGATTTGATCAAGGACGGCGCAGTAAAGGCAAAATAAGTACAATTTGATACGATTTGCGGAAGAGGTTCACGAGAGTGAGCCTCTTTTTGTTTTACTCAGCACCGGTTGACCGGGGTACGCGAACTGCGTCAGCAATACGCCCCTGCCGGGCAGGCAAGTTCGGTTCGCTTCGCATGCGGAAAATCCTGCGGGTTTTCTCATGAAAAGTTCCCTTTCTTATTTTCGCAAAATGTGTGCACGGGCATATTCGCACGATAAAATCGGGTAAGAATTTCCGCCGGTTTTTTGATGCTTTTCGGAATGAAATTGATATTCAGCAAGGTGCTCAAACGTCTGTGCTTTTATGTGTGCAATCCATACAATGCCAGAATGAAAAGAGTAATTTTTGTATAGAACAGAGTTATACAGTGCATTGCGATATAACTCTTCCGCAGCTATAATATAGTCAAACAAACGAAAACACCGAAAGTTAAAACAAAACAAAAAAACTTCCGGTAAATCGTGAAAAGAGTATGTCTAAGATTTAAATGTCAAGGAGGAAATTATCATGAAAGAAATCCGTATTGGTCTGGTAGGTTCCGGCTGGATGGGCAAGGCTCATTCCTCTGCACTGGCTGACGCTGAGATGCTGTTTGGTCCTGACTACGGCACCGCATCCTTCGAGATCGTAGCTGACGCTAACGAAGAGGCTGCAAAGTCCGCTCAGAAGAAGATCGGTTTTAAGCGCATCTCCACTGACTGGAACGACGTCGTAACCGACCCGAACGTAGACCTGGTTGATATTGCTACCCCGAACGCTTTCCACTACGTAGTAGCTAAGGCTGCTCTGGAGAATGGCAAGAACGTATACTGCGAGAAGCCGCTGTCCATCTCCGCTGAGGAGTCCAAGGAGCTGGCTGAGCTGGCTAAGAAGAAGGGCGTTGTAAACTATGTTGGCTTCAACAACACCCAGAACCCGGCAAACGCTTACGTTCGTGAGCTCGTTCAGTCCGGCGCTCTCGGCAAGATCATGCGCTTCACCGGCACCTACGATCAGGACCAGCTGCTCGACGAGTCCCTCCCGATCACCTGGCGCCACATCAACAAGCTGGCTGGCTGCGGCGCTCTGGGCGACCTTGGTTCTCACCTGCTGTCCATCTCCCAGTTCATCATGGGCGATATCACCAAGGTAAACGCAGTTGCTACCACCGTATTCCCGAAGCGTCCGAAGGCTGCAGGCTCCACTGAGATGGCTGACGTTGAGAACGAGGACATCATGACCTTCATGGCTGAGTACGCTAACGGCGCTATCGGTCAGATCGCTTGCTCGCGTGTTGCTACCGGCCGCAAGAACTACCTGACCTACGAGATTCAGGGCACCAAGGGTTCTGTTCGTTACGATCTGGAGCGCATGGGCGAAGTTCAGGTTTACTTCCAGTCTGACAACGAGCGCGACCGCGGCTTCCGCACCGTACTGCTCAACCCGCTGATGAAGGGCTACTCCGCATTCCAGCCGGCTGCTGGTATCTCCATCGCTTACAACGACATGAAGATCCTCGAGGTTCACGCTCTGTTCGACGCTATCACCAATGGCGCTGACTATGTAACCGACTTCGAGTTCGGCTACAAGATCGACCGCACCGTAGCTGCTGTTATCGAGTCCTCCAAGACTCACGAGTGGGTTGACGTTAAGTAAGTTGTCCGCTTACATCAATTAAAACATAATGCCGAAACGGTCTCCGGCGGGAGCGATCCCGCCGAGACCGAAAAGGCTGACAGTTTCCTGAATAATTTGACAGGGAGGATATAATTATGGCTATCAAGATTGGTATTGCACCGGACTCCTGGGGTGTATGGTTCCCGGCAAGCGATCCGAACAACGCAAAACAGCCCCAGTGGTGGCGCTGCCTGGACGAAATGAAGGTTGCCGGCTACGAGGGCTGCGAGATCGGTCCCTGGGGCTACATGCCGAACGACGATCCCAAGGTTCTGAAGAACGCTATGGATGCGCGCGGCCTGACTCTGGTAGGCGCTACCGAGGGCGGCAACTTCCTCGACGACGCTGCTGTTGAGGGTATGCTGAAGGATATCGACGATATTTCCAAGCTGCTGAAGGCTTTCCCGTCCGCTAAGTATATCGTTCTGCTGCCTCCGATGTACACCAACCTCGCTACCGGCGAGCTGGAGATGAATCCGGAGCTGACCGACGAGGAGTGGGCTACCTACTGCAAGAATGTACAGAAGTGCGCTGACCGCTGCGCAGCGAACGGCTTTGTTGGCCTGTTCCACCCGCACGTTGACAGCCACGTTCAGACCGAGGAGCAGATCGAGCGCTTCCTGAACGACACCAATGTAGATCTGTGCTTTGATACCGGCCACCATGTATACGGCGGCGGCGAGCCGATCTCCTTCTACAAGAAGTGGGCAAAGCGCATCCCGTACATCCACTTCAAAGACTGCGATCTGGCTGTTAAGGCTAAGATGGACGAGAACAAGTGGTCCTTCGCTAAGGCTGTAACCGAGGACATCATGGTTGAGCCGGGCAAGGGCAGCATCGACTTCACGGCTATGCACAAGGCGCTCGACGAGTGCGGCTACGACGGCTGGTGCGTAGTAGAGCAGGATCTGTTCCCGGTCAAGTCCTTTGACGTACCGCTGGAGAAGGCTTCCATCGGTCGTGAAAACCTCCGCAAGGCTGGTTTCTAATCAAGGCAACACCGCACAATTAAAGCTGCGGCGCTTTGTGGAAATTTTGTGCCCTGATGTCGTTGCGATTTCTTGCAATACAAAAGTATTGCTTCAAAACCGCGCCTAATCAGTCCGCAAAATTTACACACAAATCGCTCTTGTTCAATTATGCGGTATTACCTAAATAGCAATACCCATTTTACAATCGCATCTACACCATTCCCGTTTTCATTATTTTGTTATCCGGTCCCTCTTGAGTTTCCTCCAACAGAAAATCAAGAGGGACTGCTGATAAAGAGTACACGCAAGTGTGAAATACACAGGCGTAAGAGGGCGCTGAGAGAGCAGGGCCCGGAAAAAAGAGAGGAGAAGAAATTATGAACAAGAAGAGAGTGTTAGCGATGTTGCTGGCAGGCGCGATGGCATTGTCGATGACCGCATGCGGCGGCGGCAATTCTGCCTCGACCGATGACAGCAGTAAGGACGGTGGCGCATCCGCTTCCGGCGGCAGCTACAAGGTCAGCGTTATCCTGAAGACCCTGGCTGCCGAGTACTGGCAGTATGTAAAGTCGGGCGCTGAGGATTACGCTTCCGAGCATTCGGACAAGGTTACGGTAGAGGTTAAGGGCCCGAGCTCTGAGACCGCTTTCGATGAAATGCAGAACATGATCGAGACCGACCTCAGCTCCGGCAGCTATGACGGCGTTATTATCTCTCCGCTGCAGTCCGATACGGCGGCTCAGCTCGTAAGCGGCACCAAGCTGCCGATCGTTGCTATCGACACCAACTTTGAGGCACCGGAGGTTAAGTCCTTCGTAGGTACCGGTAACGAAGCTGCTGCCAAGAAGGGCGGCGAGGCTGCTGTAGAGGCTGCCAAGGCTGCCGGCTGGACCGATATCAAGTGCATCGAGATCGCAGGCGTACAGGGCGACCAGACCAACACCGCTCGTATGAACGGCTACAAGGCTGGCGTTGAAGAGGCAGGCGGCACTTTCCTGAGCGACGAGGTACAGTACGCAGACGCAACTGCTGACCGTGCTACCACCGCTATGGAAGCTATCATGCAGACACATCCGGAAGGCATCGCAATCATTTGCGCAAACAACGACGACATGGCTATGGCAGCAGCACGTGCAGCGCAGGGCCATGACGCATACAAGAACACCATCTTCCTCGGCTTCAACGGCGACCGTGCTGCTTGTGAAGCGATTCTGGCAGGTCAGATGACCATGTCTGTCGCTCAGATGGCTTACGAGATGGGCTACAAGGCTGTTGAGACCATGGTTCAGGTTCTGGACGGCGAGACCGTTGACGAGTTCGTTGACTCCGGTTCTGACGTAGTTACTCCGGACAACGCGCAGGAGCGCCTGGATACCCTGAAGACGCAGCTCCACTAAGGGAACTGCATTCCGCACAAACGCAGATTGTGCGATAATGTTCACGCGTAAGATCCTCTCTCCGGATCGGCAGGAAAACGCTCCAACGTTCTGCCAATCCGATATGGATAAACGCAAATTTCAAAGATCCTTTCTCTCATTCTATTTCTCTATATGGTGGTGCCCCCTGCTCCTGCCCAAGCAGGATTAGGGGGCATTGCTATGGAATGAAGTTGGATGAGATATACAAAATTAGCAATTCCGTACAGATTATCCTGTAGGCTGCAGAGAAAAAGAGGGACACGCTGCTGCAAATACCCGTGGCAGCGTATTTACACAGCAAACAAGAGGGGTTTCAAGAAAATGGTATTTACACTGGGTTCATTTGTGCTTGTCACTGTAGCAGTGGCATTCGTAAGCTGGCTTAAAACCAAGGGAACGGACGAGACCAGCAAAGATGGTTACTTCCTTGGAGGCCGAAGCCTGAGCGGTCTGGTTATCTTTGGTTCTCTGATGATGACCAACCTGTCCGCGGAGCAGCTGGTAGGCCGCAACGGTCAGGGTTATGCAGCCGGCATGACTGCAATGGGCTGGGAGACCATGTGCCCAATCGCATTGACGCTGATGGCACTGTTCTTCATCCCGAAGTATTTCAAGCTAGGCATTTCCACTATCCCGGAATTTCTGGAAAGCCGCTTTGACCGCGCAACCCGCGTCATTGTATCGTTCATTTTCCTTGTCGCTTATATTGTAACCATGCTGCCGCTGGTGCTGTACGCAGGCTCGGTAGCGATGGAGCGTATCTTCGGTATTACCGCACTGATGGGCGGCAACCGTTTCATGGCAACCACCGTAATGTGCGTCGCACTCGGCATAATCGGCGGTATCTATGCAATCTTCGGCGGCCTGAAGGCCGTAGCCGTATCAGACTCTCTGAACGGCATCATCTTTATCATCGGCGCGGTCATCCTGATCCCGGTTCTGGCATTTATCGCGCTGGGCGACGGCAGCATCGCAGAAGGCATCCGTCTTTTCGCTACCTCCTCTCCGGAGCACCTGAATGCGATCCAGCCTGCCAACGCACAGCCGCCGTACATTCCGTGGCCGATGATCGTACTTGGCTGTGGTATCAACCACATCTCTTACTGGTGCACCAACCAGTCCATCATGCAGCGCGTACTCGGCGCGAAGAACCTGAAGGAAGCGCAGAAAGGCTCGCTGCTGACCGGTCTTACCTGCGTATTCTGCCCGATCTTTCTGGTAGCGCCCGGCGTGATCCAGTTCATCCGTGACGGCGGCGTACTGACCGACTTCGATATGGCGTACCCGTCTCTGATCAAGGACATCCTGCCGACTCCGGTACTGGGTTTCTTTGCAGCAGTCATGTTCGGTGCGATCCTGTCCTCCTTTAACTCGGTACTGAACAGCTCCATGACGCTGTTCACCCTGGACATCCTTCCGGTTATCTCCAAGAGGAAGCGCACGGATGCACAGCTGATCACCATTGCAAAGCGTTTCGGCATCGTGCTGTGTCTGGCATCCATTATTATCGCACCGTTCCTGCTGTATCTGCCGGCCGGCATCAGCACCTTCCTCAATCAGATGTGGGGCTACTACGGCGTTCCGGTTCTGGCCATCGTTGTTATGGGTATTCTGGCTCCGCGCATGCCGAGCTTTGCACCGAAGGTTGCCATCATTGTCCATATCGTATGCTATGGCCTGATGATGAACCTTCTGCCGTTCCACTTCCTGTACTTTGAAGTAGGCGCATTCGTAATTGACCTGATCCTGATGGCGATTCTGACCAAGGCTGCACCGCGCAAGGAAGCGTATGTACTGCCTGACCTCGAGGTTGTTGATATGACCCCGTGGAAGTACCGCAAGCCGGTTATCGCAGTTACGTTCATCCTGCTGGCAGGCATTTATGTGCTGTTCTCTCCTCTGGGTCTGGGCGGCTGATAAAGCAAACCGAAATAAAAGACAGATCACTGTTGCGGTCTGTCTTTTTTGCGTTCAGATATTCGGCACCGGCTTTCTGGGGCACACGAACCGCGCAGGCGGTTCGCCCGAACGGGCGGGCGTTTTTCGCTGAACCTCAGCGGAGGGGAGTTGCCGCGCCCCGCTGAGGGGGGGCAAGAGGGTAGACACCAAGGTTTGCCCGTAGGCCACTAAACCTTGTTCCCGCGCCGTGCGCGGATTAAACGAGTACCACCCTCTTAACTCCCGTTTCACTTTATTTCTTAGTCTGGCGCATACCAGAGACTGGCGACCGCTCCGAAATAGGGGAACGGCAGAGGATTTTTACTACCGTGTCTTTCTCAACCTATTCGAAGGGTCGGATACCTTGCTGCTACACATACGGTTTCATCAACGCAAGGTGCGGCATAGCAGTGCTGCACAATTTGTCGGCACGTGGTAATAGAAAGCACCTGCGCGGCTAAACGGTTCTAAATAGATAAATTCGCAGGTGCTGTCTGTCATATCCAGACTAACGAGTTGCGCGACACGGGTATGTCGCGCCTGCTGAGATGAAACCGCCTGTGTAGCGGTAAGTTATCTGTGAACTGCGAAAAGGCGGAGAAAGACTCGCAACGGTCACCCGACTGCCGTTCCCAAATTTCGAAGCGGTCGCCGCTCTCCGATTTTCGCCAGACAAACAAATAAAGGAAACTGGAGTCCCAAGAGGATAGTACTCGTTTAATCCGCGCACGGCGCGGGAACAAGGTTTAGTGGCCTACGGGCAAACTTTGGTGTCTATCCTTTTGGAACCCCAGCTAAGGGTTAGCACCCATTCCGTATTCTTTAGCACACAGATAACGTCTGATATGGTAAAATCAGAACGAAATAGCCCGGAACGCCGTTGGCGAAATATCCGTCTCCTGCCGGAATGCCCGCGCAAAGTGCGATGCACTGTTGAAGCCGCAGTCCTCGGCAATCTGTTCAACGGTCAGGTCGCTGGACAGCAGCAGACGCTTGGACTGACGCAGACGGTACTGCAGCAGATACTCATGCGGCGTACAGCCGACGTATCGCTTGAAGCTGCGGATAAAGTGCGATTTGCTGATGCCGCACATCCCGGCAAGGTCGTCCAGCGAAATATCATCGGCAAAATGACCGTGAATGTACGCCAGTGCCGGTGCAAGCAGCTCACTGGTGACGGTGGTTCGCACGGTCTGCGACGCCAGACCACCCAGAATGCTGTGTACCGCAATGGAAATCTGGTGCTCGTTCATGGAGGCAAACTGCGTGCTCATGCCGTACTGCGCCGAGTGCACGACCGTGCGGAACTGATCCTTGAGCGACAGCATCGGCTGCTTTTCGTGCACAAGGCCGAATCGCTCGGTCAGATATTCGGTGTACTGCTTGCTGCCCGCACCGTTGAAGTGAAACCAGTAGAAGTCAACCTTGTCCGGACACCAGTAGCAGTGCGGCTTGCGGCAGTCGAACAGCGCTATTTCGCCCTCATGCGCCTCGGCGGTCATACCGTCTGTGCGGATGCAGAGCGAACCACTGTTGATGTAGATCAGCAGGTATTGGTCAATGCCGTTTCGTTCGATCCGGTAATCGCTGTTGCAGATGAACTGACCGAACTGCGGGCAGTAATACAGCGCACTTTTCGCAAATTCGGACGGCAGTGAGAAGTCCATGAAGGACGGGGTCAGTACGCCGGTATCTACAATTTGCATAAAATCCCTGCTTTCATTTGTTCTCGATAGCTTTGCTGCTTTTATCCTACCACCTTCGGCAGTTCAGAGCAACCCCGAAGCAAAAAAACGTCCGACCGGACGGTAATTGCGGAGATGGATAAAATAAATGACCGTTCGGCTGGTACCGAGCGGTCATTATGGTTTTGGTGATGGGCTGCAGGGAGCGGCTGCTGCACAGCCTTCCCTTCGCAGTTGTTACGCTTATTGCACCGTCTTTGGCACAGGCGGTTTTACTCCGCCAGCTTATAAATCTCGATGATAGCCTGTTCGTCGAGTGCGGAATAGCTCTTGACCGGACCCTTGACCGTGCGGACGGTATTCGCTGCCAGCTGTGCGTAATTCTCCGGCTTGATGCCCAGCTGCGCCAGATGCGTCGGCATGCCGATCTCCTCAAAGAAGCGCTTCATGGTCAGGATGCCTTCGCGCGCGGTGCGCTCGGGATGATGGAAATCCATCTCCACGCCAAATACGCGGTTCGCCAGCTGAGCAAAGCGCGGAAAATCGTTCTTCATTTCGTACAGCGCCCAGGCCGGGAACAGCACGGACAGACCGGCACCGTGTGCAATCTCATCGCGGAACGCGGACAGCTCATGCTCGAGCTTATGCACCGGGAACAGGCGCTTGCGGCCACAACCGGTGTAATCGTTATGTGAAACGCTGCCCGCCCACATCAGGGAAGCGCGGGCTTCGTAGTCGCGCGGATTGGCGATTGCCCGGCGGCCGGCATCGCGCACGGCGATGAGCAGACCCTCGGCAATGCGGTCGGTAATGTCGCTTTCGCCGCCTTCCGGCGTGAGGTAACGCTCGAGCGTGTGCATCATGATGTCCACAATGCCGCAGCCGGTCTGGAATTTGGACACGGTATAGGTGTTCTCCGGATCAAGGAAGCTGATGCGCGGACGGTTGGTCTCGCTCGTGATACCGCGCTTCTCCTTGGTCTCCTCATTGGTGAGTACGCAGGAGTTGCTGCTTTCCGAGCCGGAGGCTGCCAGCGTCAGTACAGTGCCGACCGGCAGGGTGGTCTCCGGCTTTGTGCCGGTAGATGCAAACTGCCACGGATCGGTTTTGGTGGCAACGCCCATGGCGATGGCCTTCGCCGAGTCGATTACCGAGCCGCCGCCGACTGCCAGCACAAAGTCGATGCCCTCTCGCTCTGCCAGTGCAATGCCCTTGCGAACAAGCGATACCTTCGGGTTCGGCGATACACCGCCCAGTTCAACAAAGGCAAGACCCGCCGCAAACAGGCTCTTTTCCACACGGTCGAGCAGACCGGAGGTGCGGGCGCTCGAGCCGCCGAAGTGTACGAGGATGCGATGTGCGCCGAGTTCTTTCAGACGCGGGCCAATCTGTTCCTCAATATCTTTACCAAATACAATCTCAGTCGTGGTGTGCAGATTAAAATTCAGCATTAGGCGTTCCTACCCTTCCTATTAAAATGGTATGATTCTATTATATCGTTCCCCTTGCAAAAAGTCAAAAAATTCGATAGAATAAATAGATACGAAATCCAAATCATGAGGAGTGAGAGCGTGTATTACAGTTATTCCGCTGCCCAGTGGCTGCTGGTTTTCTACCTGTACTGTATGCTCGGCTGGTGCTTTGAGTCCACCGTGGTCTCGGTAGGACAGCGCAGACTGGTCAACCGCGGCTTCCTGCGCGGCCCCATGCTGCCGATTTACGGTTTCGGCGCCGTGATCCTGCTGCATGTTTCTCTGCCGTTAAAGCAGCATCCGGTGTGGCTGTATCTGGCGAGCATGATCGCGGCGACTGTGTTTGAATACATTGTCGGTGTGGTGATGGAGAAGATATTCAAGGTAAAATACTGGGATTACTCCAAGCAGAGATTCCAGTTTCAGGGCTATATCTGCCTGCGCTCGTCACTGTGCTGGGGCTTTCTCGGCCTGATCCTGACGAGCGTCATTCATCCGCCGATTGAAAAGCTGGTGCTCGGTCTGCCGTTTATCGGACTGATCGTGATCGACGTTCTGTTTTCGGCGGCATTTATCAGCGATGTGATCGTATCTGTACGCAGCGCACTCGATCTCGCCAAGGTGCTCGAGGAACTCGACCGTCTGCGCGAGCAGGGAGCCGAGCTGCGACAGCAGCTTTCCGAGACTGCACTTGTCGGTCTGACCAACCTGTCCTACCGTGTAGAGGAAGCGCACGGCGAATTCACTGAGAAGGTGGGCGAGGCGAAGGCACAGCTGGCCGAGCGTGTGGACGATGCCAGGGAGCAGCTTGCCGACGCGAAAGCGCAGCTCTCCGAGAAAATGGACGATGCGAAGGAACAGCTTGCCGCTGTGCATGAGATGCGCTCCGACGAGCGCAGGGCGCAGACCGAAGCTGCACGCGAGCAGCTGCAGGTCAAGCTCGACGAGCTGCAGCGCCGCTTTGACGAGCGGGCAGCCGCACTCGGCCGCACCCGCAAGAGCCTGCTGCGCGGCAACCCGACCGCCCGCTCCGAGCGTTATACCGAGGTGCTCGAACGGCTGAAAAAGCGCCTCGATACGCACACGCACCGGTAAAACATGGCTAACCTCCTTATAAAACTACACAAAATGCACAAACTAATGCAAAATGCAGCAGGATACGCGTGCTGTTTCGTCAGTTTTTCACTTGCTAAAATACCCGTTTCGGGTGTATATTAGTAGTACCCGCTGAACCTATCATTTTACTCGGGTTTTCGCGCGTCGAAAACCGCCTGTTCAGCTTGTGTTTAAGACAACCTTTTTGGACAAAGAAAGGCAGATATACTATGGAAAAGAGATTTGTATATGCGGATAACGCGGCGACGACCCCGATGTCCGAAACTGCGTTCAACGCTATGAAGCCGTGGCTGACCGAGAACTACGGCAACCCGTCCTCTCTGTACCGCATCGGCCGTGCGGCAAAGGAAGCGCTCAACGATGCGCGTACCGTTGTCGGCAAGTGCCTGAACGCGGCAGAGCCGGTCAACGAGAAGAACGACTATGCACCGGGTGAGATTGTATTCACCGGCGGCGGCTCGCAGGCGGACAACCTTGCGATCCGTGGCTTTATGCACGGTCCGTCCTCCAAGGGCCGCAAGCACATCATCACCTCCAAGATCGAGCATCATGCAGTGCTTTACACCTGCGAGGCACTTGAGAAGGAGGGCTACCGCGTTACCTATCTGAATGTGGATAAGGAAGGCCGTGTAGATCTTGAGCAGCTGAAAGCAGAGCTGTCCGAGGACACCGCACTGGTTTCCGTTATGGCGGCAAACAACGAGATCGGCACGATTCAGCCGATCAAGCAGATTGCCGAGCTGGCGCATTCGGTTGGCGCAAAGTTCCACACCGACGCGGTTCAGGCTGTCGGCCATATGCACATTGACGTGCAGGAGATGGGCATCGACATGCTGTCCCTGTCCGGTCATAAGTTCCGCGGTCCGCGCGGCACCGGCGTGCTGTATGTGAAGAAGGGCATCACCCTTGAGCCGCTGGTATACGGCGGCGGTCAGGAGCGCGGTCTGGTTTCCGGCACCGAGAACACCGCAGGCTGCATCGGTCTGGCAGCAGCGATGAAGGAGGCCGTTGAAGGTCTGGATGAGAAGATGGGCTACGTCAAGAAGCTGACGGACAAGCTCGTTAAGGGCATCATGGAGAACATTCCGTACTCCCACTATACCGGCGATCCGGTAAACCGTCTGCCGGGCACCGCTTCGTTCGTCTTTGAGGCGATTGAGGGCGAGGGTCTGATCCTGCGACTGGATAATGCAGGCGTATGCGGCTCCACCGGTTCGGCATGCTCCACCGGTTCGCTCGATCCGTCTCACGTTCTGATGGCGATCGGTCTGCCGCACGAGATCGCGCACGGCTCTCTGCGCCTGACCCTTGGCGAGCAGAACACCGAGGAGGACGTTGATTATATCATCGAGACGGTCACCGATGTTGTTAAGACCCTGCGCTCGATGAGCCCGGTTTGGGAGAACGGTCATCCTAACCTGACCGCTGCAACCGAGCTGCACGCACATTAAGATAAGCGGAAACGTATCCCGTAGGGCGCGACGACTTGGCGCGCCGGGGTCGTCGCGCCCTACGATTGATTT
>UMFT01028230.1_pt1 | contig 13641 bp, 9 predicted proteins | sample 1965081 | NCBI WGS metagenome assembly UMFT01 (sample SAMEA4836053, study PRJEB28245) | human gut metagenome | biome: gut microbiome; material: fecal sample | place: Denmark | collected 2008
AGACAGTTGGAACAGTTCTCGCACTTCTGGGGCGCGGCCTCGCCGAAGTAGCTCAGCAGATACCCCCGCAGGCAGCGCGGCGTGGTGGAGTAGAAGGTCATGTACTTGAGCCGTTCCTCTGCCTTGCGTGCCGCTTCGGCCTTGACATCCGCAGGCAGGCCGTTGTCAGCCTCCATCTCCTTGTCGATGAAGAACCGGATGGTGCGCACATCGGTGCCGGAATAGAGCAGGGTGCAGCGGGCTGGCTCCCCGTCACGGCCCGCGCGGCCCGCCTCCTGATAATAGCTCTCCAGATCCTTGGGCATATTATAATGGATGACGAACCGGACGTTTGGCTTATCGATGCCCATGCCGAAGGCATTGGTCGCCACCATGATCTGCACCCGGTCATAGAGGAAATCGTCCTGATTCTGCCGCCGGGTATCCGCATCCAGTTTGGCGTGGTAGGCTGCCGCACGGATGCCCCGGCTCTGCAGCAGGCGGGTGGTCTCGTCCACCTGCCGGGTGGTACTGCAATAGATGATGCCCGCATTGTCCCGCTCCCTGAGTACAAGTTCGAGCAGAACTTTGGGCTTCTCGCTGGGCAGGGCCCTGCGGGTGGCAAAATAGAGGTTGGGCCGGTCGAAGCTGGTGGTCACCTCGTAGGGGGTGTGGAGTTCCAGATGGGTGCGGATGTCCTCCCGCACATGGGCCGTGGCGGTGGCCGTAAAGGCTCCCACCACCGGGCGCTTGGGCAGGCTGTCCACAAACGCCTTGATGCGCAGGTAGCTGGGGCGGAAGTCCTGCCCCCACTGGCTGATGCAGTGGGCCTCGTCCACCGTGACCATGCTGATCTCCCGCTCCTGCGCAAACCGTTGGAAACCCGGCATCTCCAGCCGCTCCGGAGCCACATAGATGATCTTATACCACCCCTCCCGGGCGCGGCGGAGCATCAGGGCCTTCTGGTTGTCCGTCAGGCTGTTGTTCAGGAAAGCTGCCGCCACACCGGCCTGTACCAGCGCCCCCACCTGATCCTTCATCAGGCTCACCAGCGGCGAGACCACGATGGTGATGCCCGGCAGCAGCAGGGCCGGCACCTGATAGCAGATGGACTTGCCCGCACCTGTGGGCATCACGGCCAGCACATCCTGCCCGGCCAGCAGGCGGGAGACGATCTCCTCCTGACCCGGGCGGAAGCTGTCGTAGCCAAAGACTTTTTTCAGAATACTATGCGGACTTTCCATGGTTCCTCCTATCCATACAAAACCTCTCCGTCATTGCCCTGCCATGCCGTCTCTCCTGTACGGGGAAGCGGACGCGCTTGCGGCCTGAGCGGTCTGTAACCCAATCAGTATACCACAACTCCCCGGATAATTGTAAAACATCTCTGACATTTCCCACGTTCGATAGCATTTCCTGCACAAAAATGCTATAATATGGGTACATATCTCCATCCCGGCCCCTGCCTTGCGCATCTGCCGGAAAAAAGCAAAGGAGTATTTTGTATGGCTCAGAAATTGATCACCTTCGCCGTCCCGTGCTACAACTCGGCGGCATATATGCGCCACTGCATCGAGACCCTGCTCTCCGCCGGGGAGCAGGCCGAAATCATCCTGGTGGACGATGGTTCCACCAAGGATGACCCCCCCGCCATCTGCGACGAGTACGCCGCCAAATATCCCACCATCGTCAAGGCCATCCATCAGGAGAACGGCGGCCACGGCGAGGGCGTGAATCAGGGCATCCGCAACGCCACCGGCCTGTATTACAAGGTAGTGGACAGCGACGACTGGCTGGACGAAGCAGCCCTCAGGACCGTGCTGGCCAAGCTGAACACGCTGACTGCCCGGGGCACCGCGCCTGACCTGATGATCTGCAACTATGTCTACGAGCATGTGGAGGACAACACCAGCCACACCGTGCGCTACACCAATGTGTTCCCCCAGAACCGGCTGTTCAGCTGGACGCATGTCGGCCACTTCCGGCCCGACCAGAACCTGCTGATGCACTCGGTGATGTACCGCACGCAGGTGCTGCGGGACTGCGGCATGGTGCTGCCCAAGCACACCTTCTATGTGGACAACATCTTTGTCTACCAGCCCCTGCCCTTTGTCAAGAGCATGTACTATATGGATCTGGACCTGTACCGCTACTTCATCGGCCGGGCCGACCAGAGCGTGAACGAAAGTGTAATGGTCAAGCGGGTGGACCAGCAGCTGCGGGTGACCCGCCACATGATCGACTGCCAGGACCTGGATGCCCTTAAGGGCCAGAAGAAGCTGCGCAGCTATATGCTGCACTACCTCTCCATGATGATGGCCATCAGCGACATCTTCCTTCTGCTGGACGGCAGTGCCGCTGCCAAGCAGAAGGAGAACGAACTGTGGGCCTACCTCAAGGCACACACCAGTGCCGGGGTCTACCGCTCCATCCGCTACGGCTTTGGCGGCGTGACCAACCTGAAGATCCCCAAGGGCGACAAGCTCGTGCTGGGCGGTTACCGCCTTGCACAGAAGATTTTTAAATTCAATTAACAAATGTTGCTTTTCCTCCTCAGATAAAATATACTTTTTAACGTATCTTAATTCCTGAGGAGGATCTTGTTTTATGGAGCAATTGCTCATTTGCATGTCTCTTTCGCTCATTGCAGGCCTGTTGGCATCCCGTGCAGCGAAAGCGGTCCGTCTGCCGGCTGTCACCTCTTATCTGGTGGCGGGGCTTCTGCTGGGCCCCTTCTTTCTGGGTCGGCTGGGCCTGAGCGGCTGGGGCTTCGGCTTCGGGAGCCTTGCACAGGTCGAGAGCTACGGCATCATCACACAAGTGGCACTGGGCTTCATCGCCTTTGTCATCGGCAACGAGTTCCGGCTCAGCGCGTTGGAGAGCATGGGCAGGCAGGCGGTCACTGTGGGCATCCTGCAGGCCGTTATCACCACCGTGCTGGTGGATATCGCTCTGGTGGCCCTGCACTTTGCCCGGCCGGATGTCATCTCAATGGCATCGGCCATCACGCTGGGTTCCATCGCCTCTGCCACAGCCCCTGCCGCCACCCTGATGGTGGTCAAGCAGTACAAGGCAAGCGGCCCCCTGACCCGCCTGCTGCTGATGGTGGTCGCCATTGATGATGCCGTGGGTCTGGTGCTCTTCTCAGCCTCTTTCGGCATCGCAAACGCGCTGGAACAAGGCCGCATCGACCCCATCAGCATCCTTCTGGAGCCTCTGGTGGAGATCGTACTCAGCCTGGGTCTGGGCGCGCTGGCCGGTCTGCTGCTCAACCAGCTGGAGATCTACTTCCACTCCCGCTCCAAGCGCATGAGCCTTTCGGTGGCCTTTGTGCTGCTGACGGTAGGCCTTTCCATGGTCAGCTTTGAGGTCGGCCCCATCCACTGCAACTTCTCGCTGCTGCTGGTCTGCATGATGACCGGCACCGTGTTCTGCAACATCTGCCCCACTTCCGATGAGCTGATGGACCGCCTGGACCGCTGGGTAAGCCCGGTGAACATCCTGTTCTTCGTGCTGTCCGGCGCGGAGCTGGACCTGAACATCCTCGCCAACCCCATGGTCCTGCTCATTGGTGCCGCCTATATCGCTTCCCGCTCTCTGGGCAAGATCTCCGGCTCCTATGTCAGCTGCAAGGCCACCCGCTGCAGCGAGAAGATCCAGAAGTATCTGGGCATCACCCTGCTGCCGCAGGCCGGTGTGGCGCTGGGCATGGCCGCCGAAGCTGCCGAGCTTTCCGACGGCCACATGGTGCGCAACGTGGTGCTCTTCTCGGTGCTGGTGTACGAGCTGGTCGGTCCGACCCTGGCCAAGCTCAGCCTGACCGCCGCAGGCGAGATCATTCCCGAGGGCCGCACGAGCGCCCGTACCACCAACAAGCCGGAGGAGCCAGTGTCTGTTAAGTAGTCATCGGCTTCCCTATCTAAGAAATTAACGACAAAAGCCTCCCCTGCAGCGCTATTCTTCTGCACAGGGAGGTTTTGTTCTGTCCGGAAATGTGTTTTCTTTTACCAGATGGGAAAATGCCGTTTCCTCAGGCTGATCTTCCGCGTTTCGTCATCATATTCCGCCTGCCACACCTCCAGTTCCTTCGGGTCCCGCCCTGCTTCCTCCATAGATTTTCGCAAGGTTCGGAAAATCTGCATCTTATCAGCTTCCGATGTCTTGATACCAAAGATCACGCCCTCCAGGATTGCTGGGTCGTATCCCACATAGCGCTCTGCCTCCGTGTGCTGATGAAAACTGTCATTCATAAGCAGTCGATATTCCTGTTCATGGCTCCAGGCAGGAAGCTTCGTCAAATATTTCTCCTGCTGGTCTTTCCAATACTGCACCCGCCACGCATCCTTGTCGTAAAGTTCTAGAATCCGGCTTCGTTCACCTTTGGACGAAACCATCCAGGATTCAATCTGCGAAAAAGTCAGCCGTCCCAATGATTCAAAAAAGTTGCGCTTTACCTGCTCGTCCGTATAACGAACTGGGTAGACCGGGTCATCCCGAAAACCGCAGGAATATCCGCTACTTGAACTCCAGCTTTCGGCTGTTTTTACACGAAGAGTCTGCTTTCCATTTTCTTCGTTGGCACGGTAGACTAGACAGACACCGCAGTGATTTTGCGCATAATTTCCCCACATGGCCGAGTTTGTTCCGTCGGTGGAAAAGCACATCATAAACATTCTGGGGTAGGGCAGTTCCTGCAGACCAGCAATATAAAGGGCCGGAAATCCCAGCCTCACCTTCAGCCAGAGCCTCCGCTTCCGGGCATTTGGTTCGTTTGCCTCGATCTCCTGTTCCAGTTTCAGAAAACTGCTTTCCAGTGTTTCTTCATAAACCTCAAAAGCTGCCTTCATCATTTTTATCAGCGGACTTTCAAGATTTCCAAAGCCTCCCATCTTTTCCCAGTCGGCCTTTTCGCTGATTGACACCACCGGCCCGCCCTGCTCCCCTGGCAACGTTTTCCGTTTGTGCATGTCGTCCAGACAAATTTTGATTGCATCCTCATGGCAGAGCCGCAAAATTTGCCTCAAGCGGTGGGCATTCATTTCGGTCTCCGTATTTCCTAGATCTACTATCAGCTTCTGCACCAATGCTGTCTGTACAAAACGATCCGATAATTCTTTCCAGACCTGCCCCAGCGGAACATCATCAAAGCAGTGAATATCCGGAATAACTGCCCTCTCTGCCAAAAGTTCCTCGCTTGCATTCAATTGAATGCCAACTACAGCATAGTATACACTGCAGATATAGTTCCGGAACAGTCCCTCCCACGCCGGACAATCGCCTTTCCAGTAAATCTGAGCATAGCCCTCCAAGGGATCATTCAATTCGTTCCGGTCCGCATAGCGGAATGTACGGCACTCGATCTCCTTTCGTGCGCTTTCCACTGATCGGTAGTGATACAAGTTCATTCTTCTCTCCTCCTTCAAAGAACAAAGATCCCGGAGGGCGTTTCTGCCCTCCGGGATCTTTACTTATTTCAGCACGATCTCATCGTTCTCAGCATCCACGGTCAGGGTGGAGCCGGAAACAAGGGTACCGTCGATGATCTTTTCAGCGGCGGGGTCCTCCACAGCCTTGCGGATGGTGCGGCGCAGGTCGCGGGCACCAAACTTGCCGCCCTGGCTCTTGTGCACCAGCGCTGCCAGTGCCGCCGGGGTATAGCTGTAGGCAATGCCCTTGGCCTCCATGCTGGGCTTGTACTCGTCCAGCATCAGGGCGGCAATGCCCTGCAGGGTCTCCTCGCTCAGCGGCTTGAAGGTGATGACCTCATCTACGCGGCCCAAAAACTCAGGGCGGAGGAACTGGCTCAGTGCCTTGCGGCTCTTTTCCTCGTTCCGCTCCTCCTCGCTGCGGTTGAAGCCCAGACTTGCGGTGGTCTGGTCGCTGCTGCCCGCGTTGGAGGTCATGCAGATGACGGTGTTGGAGAAATCCACGGTGCGGCCCTGGGCATCGTTGATCTTGCCCTCGTCCAGGATCTGCAGCAGGATATTCATCACATCGGGGTGGGCCTTTTCGATCTCATCGAACAGCACCACGCTGTACGGGCGGCGGCGGACCTTTTCGGTCAGCTGACCCGCCTCCTCGTAGCCCACATAGCCCGGAGGGGAACCGATCATGCGGGACACCGCGTACTTCTCCATATACTCGCTCATATCCAGCCGGATCAGGGGGTCGGGGCCGTCAAAGAGCTGGTTTGCCAGCTGCTTCACCAGCTCCGTCTTGCCCACGCCGGTGGGGCCCACAAAGATGAAACTGGCCGGACGGCGGCGGCCCGAAAGGTCGGCGCGGCTGCGCTTGACCGCCTGCGCCACCAGATGCACGGCATCGTCCTGACCGATGATCTTCTTTTTCAGCTCGGTCTCAAGGCTGGCGAGCTTTGCATACTCGGTCTCCCGGATCTTCACCGCCGGGATGCCCGTCCACAGCTCAATGACCTTGGCCACATCGTCCATGGTCACCTGGATCTCCCCGGCCGCAGCCTGCTTGGCGGGCAATTCCCGCTCCAGCTGCGCCATCCGGGTCTTGCGCTCTGCCACACGCTCGTAATCGATGGGCTCGTTCACATCGGCGTTTTCCATGTCGGCCTCTTCCTGCTTGAGAGCCTCCAGTTCCTTCTGCATGGTCAGGTACTCGGAGATGACCGGGTGGGCCAGATTGCAGCAGGCACAGGCCTCGTCCAGCAGGTCGATGGCTTTATCGGGCAGGTAGCGGTCGGTGATATACCGCTCGCTCAGAGTCACGGTGGCGTTCAGCACATCGGCGGGCACCTGCACATGGTGGTGCTCCTCGTAGTAGTGCTTGATGCCGCCCATCACGGCCAGCGTATCAGCAACGCTGGGTTCCTCCACCCGCACGGGCTGGAACCGGCGCTCCAGCGCCTGGTCCTTCTCGATATACTTGCGGTACTCGTTGAAGGTGGTGGCACCGATGACCTGGATCTCGCCGCGGGAGAGGGCGGGCTTCAGGATGTTGCCCGCATTCATGGCACCCTCGCTCTCACCGGCAGAGGTAATGGTGTGGATCTCGTCAATGAACAGGATGACGTTGCCCGCCGCCTTGACCTCGCTCAGCAGGCCCTTGACCCGCTGCTCGAACTGGCCGCGGAACTGGGTGCCTGCCACAAGGCTGGTCAGATCGAGCAGGAAGATCTCCTTATCCTGCAGCCCTGCCGGCACCTGCCCCTTGGCAATGCGCTCGGCAATGCCCTCGGCAATGGCGGTCTTGCCAACGCCCGCCTCACCAATGAGGCAGGGGTTGTTCTTCTGGCGGCGGCTCAGGATCTGGATGGTGCGGTAGATCTCCCGGTCGCGGCCGATGATATCATCCAGCTTCCCCTCCCGGGCTTTGCGGGTCAGGTTCTCGCAGTAGGTATCCAGAAACTTGCGGCGGGGCGGCTTTTTGTCGTTTTTGCCCGCCTTCTTTTCGTTTTTACCGTTCTGGGCACCGCCGTTCACCCCCAGCGGGAAGGTGGCGCTGGAGCCGGGCACAAGGTCGCCGTCCTCTTCGCTCTGGTCCGGCTGGCCCATGCCCATCATCATGGAGAAGGGGTTCATGTTGCTCATATCCCCCATCTCCTGCATCATGTTTTCCATCCGGTCTTCCATGGCATCCATGTCCTCGTCAGACATGCCAAACTGCTTCATCAGATCATCGACCGGTTTGATGTGCATCTCCCGGGCACAGTGCAGACAGTACCCCTCGTTTTTCATCTGGCCATTTTCCATCCGCTGGACAAAAATAATGGCAGGCCGCTTCTGGCATCGAATGCAGACCATTGTTCCTCCTTTTCCCTCCCCGCTCAGACAAACGGGTTGAACACATTGAATACTTTATAGTAAAGGCTGCCGCTCATCACCGTGTCGTTGAGCATGGTGAGGTTGCCGCCGGTGATCACAATGAGCGCCCAGACCACGCAGAGCACCAGATAGATGTCCACAAGGCTGGCAATGCCGCCCACGCCCCAGCCCAGCCAGTGGTTCACTGCACCGATCACGGGCAGCTTGTTCACCAGCCCCAGCACCGTGACCAGCAGGCTGACCAGCATCCGCAGCAGGGCAAACGCCACAAAGAACAGCACCAGCGAGATCACCGGGGTCAGCAGCGGAGCCAGCACCTTCTGGACGATGGTATCCGCCAGCACAACGGCGTTGTCATTGAGGACGGCAGAGATGGAGCGCTCGCAGGCATCCACGATGGATGCCCGGAACGCCTCGGGCAGAAAGCCCGCGTACCGCTGGGCAATGCCATCCAGACTGACGGCTCCCCCGGCGGCGATATTGGCAGCGATCTGGTCCCGGAAGCTTCCGGCGAGGAAGCGCTCGAACACCTGCCCGGCTGCCCAGCCTGAAAAGGCTCTGGCACCGAACAGGCTGATGAGGCTGCCCGTCAGCTGCACCACCGAGGCCAGAAAGCCTTTGCGGGCATACCGGACGGCCAGCACCAGCCAGACCACCGTACATAGGATATCAAAAATAAATGACGGATTCTTGAACATACGTTTAACCTTATTCCGAACTGGCTCACCCTCTCAGTCACGACTGCCGTCGTGCCAGCTCCCCCAAAGGGGGAGCCAACGCTTCTGACAGGGGAAGCCACAAAATAAATTGCACTCTTTTTCCTCAAAGCCGCAATTGCCTCTCCCTTTGGGAGAGGTGGCAATGCGCAAGCATTGACGGAGAGGGCTATTCAGCGGGTGCTTCCAACTTCTGCACCGTGTTGCCGCTGAACAGCAGCAGATCCTTGCTGTTGGCCAGCAATGCCTGCGGGCTGGTGTCAAGGTTCTGGCTCCACTGCTGGGTGCCGGACGCATCAAAACACTCCACGGCGTTATCGGCCAGCAGATAGAACAGGTTCCCCGCCCGGACGATGGAATTTGCCGCCGGGACAGCGGCGCTGAACTGGACGTTCAGGTTTTTGTCCAGTGTCACGGCCTGAGAGACCTGCCCCGATGCCAGCAGCAGAGCCACATTGCCTGCCGCATCCACCGAAACATCCTTCAGCTCCGTGCCCGCAAAATCATAGACCGCACGCTCGCCGCCGCCCGCATTGTAGAGCACGGCCCTGGTATCGTAGACAGCCAGGATCGTGGAAGCGGAGGTCCACCCCAGCCACTGGGGCACGCCGCCCTGATTCACCAGACTGACGGGATCGCCCGATGCCAGATTGATGAGGTAGAGGTTGGTCATCACCTGTCCCCCGCTGACGGTGACGGCTGCCGCCGCCAGCTTCCGGCTGTCGGGGGAAAAGGCCATCCGCAGGGGGGTGCCGTCGTTGGAGGTCATGCTCCAGCTGAGCTGCTGCTCCATGGAGGGGCTGTATACCAGCAGCTTTGCCATGCTGGTCTGGTCCTCCGTGACCACAGCCAGCGTGCCGTTGTCCGACATGGCGCAGAGGAAAATGCTGTTTTCCAGCTGCTTGGTGTAAAGGTTCTGGGTGCGGCTCTCCACCCGCAGCTCGTTTCCGGAGCGGTTGTAGAGGACAAAGCGGGTCTTGCCCGCGGCCAGCGCCGGGCGGGCATAGCCGCTCTGGATGCTGTTCAGCTTTTTGCCGGTGCGCGACCAGACCACACAGCCCTCGTCCCCCAGCTCCACAAAGCTGCCGGTCAGGGGGGCCATCTGTTCCAGCTCGGCCACACCGGTCTGCTGGGGCCAGCCGGAGCCGGGCAGCAGGGCAATGCGGGCCGTATCGGTCAGGTCCTTCAGGGCCGCCACCGAGCTGCCCGCGATGCCGGTGGCAAACAGCACCACCGCCGTCAGCAGCACCAGCAGCACCGCCGTGCGGCGGATGCGCCGGTTCCGCACACGCTGGCGGGCAGCTTCCAGATATTCGACCCGCCCTTCCGAAAGCGGCTCGTCACTCTCCGGACGGTTGCGATTTTTTCTCATAGGTCGTAGTCCACCTTCTTCAAAAATAGCCCCTTCGCGGGCAGCGTCGGCCCGGCCTGGCTGCGGTCCCGGCTGGCAAGGATACCGGGGATGGCATCGGGCTGCATCCGGCCCGCACCCACCTCACACAGGGTGCCTGCCAGAATGCGCACCATGTTATAGAGGTAGCCGTCCGCTGTCACCTCAATGTCCACCTCGTCGCCCTTCCGGGTCACATGGCAGTCGGTGATGGTGCGCACGGTATCTCCGTGGGCAGCAGCAGAGGAGCCCGCCGCGCACAGGGCCAGAAAATCGTGCTTTCCCACAAACTGTTCCGCCGCCCTCTGCATGGCATCCACATCCAGCCGCCGGGGCACCCGGGTGTAATATTTTTCATCAAAAGGCGAATCGATGGGGTGGTTGTGGATGCGGTACAGGTAGGTCTTGGTATGGGCGGCATAGCGGGCGTGGAACTCCTCCGGCACCACCCGGGCGCACAGCACCCGGATATCCGGGGGCAGGTGCTGGTTGATGGCCAACGGCAGCTTTTCGGGGGGGATGCGGGTCTCCGCGTGGAAGTTCAGCGCAAAGCCCAGCGCGTGGACCCCGGCATCGGTGCGGCTGCACCCCTTGATATCGGGGCGGCTGTGGAGCACCGCTTCCAGCCCATCCTGAAAGGTCTGGGCCACGCTCCGCCCGTTGGGCTGCACCTGAAAGCCGCAGTAGTTGGTGCCGTCGTAGGCAAGGGTCAGTAAATAGTTCTGCATGGAACTCCTTCCGTCACGGCTTTGCCGTGCCACCTCTCTCAAAGAGGGAGGCTATAAGGCCCCCTCCTCGAGGGGGCTGTCGCCGCAGGCGACTGGGGGAGTTTTTAAAAATTCGGGAACACCAGTCTCGAGCTCAGGATCACCATAAAGCAGACGATGCACACCGCCAGATCGATATAATCCTGCCGGGTGCAGCGCAGCACCTTCAGGCGGGTGCGGCCATCACCGCCGCGGTAGCAGCGGCACTCCATGGCCATGGCCAGCTCATCGGCGCGGCGGAAGGCCGAAATGAACAGCGGGATGAGCACCGGCACCAGCGCCTTGACACGCTCCATCATGGAGCCGTTGTCCAGCATGGCACCGCGGGCTTTCTGGGCGTTCATGATCTTGTCGGTCTCTTCGATCAGGGTCGGGATAAACCGCAGGGCAATGCTCATCATCATAGCCAGCTCATGCACCGGGAAGTGCAGCCTGCCCAAAGGCTTGAGCAGCTGCTCGATGGCATCCGTCAGCACGATGGGGCTGGTGGTATAGGTCAGCAGGCTGGTGCCCGCGATCAGTGCCATCACGCGCACCGCCATCAGGATGGCATAGCGCAGGCCCTCGGCGTAGATGTTCAGCACCCAGAAGTGCACCAGCGGCTCGCCCTCGCCCGAAACAAAGAAGAGGTTGAGCACCGCGGTAAAGAGGATGATGGGCAAAATGGGCTTCAGGCTCTTGGTGATCAGCTTGAAGGGGATCTTCGCCACGCCGTACATGGCCACAAGGAACACAAGGGACAGCGTCAGGCCCAGCGGGTTGGACGCGGCAAACAGCAGGATGATGTAGACGATGGTCAGCACCAGCTTCATGCGGGGGTCGAACTTATGCACAAGGCTGTCGCCCGGGAAGTGCTGGCCGATGGTGATATCTCTCAGCATGTGGCAGCGCCCCCCTTCTTTGCATCCACACGGGGCAGCACAAGGCTTTCGCCTGCGTCCCGGCGCTTCTTGGCTTCCAAAATCATCTTGACGGCATAGGGCACGGTGTAAACATCCGCCGGGACATCCACACCCATCTCCCGCAGCTTGAGGAAGATCTTTGTGACCTGCGGCACGCTCAGGCCCAGCGCCAGCAGCTCGGGCGCACGGGCGAACACGTTCTCCACGGTGTCGTACATGGCGATCTTCTTGTTGCTCATCACCAGCACACGGTCCGCGTACTTGGCAATATCCTCCATGCTGTGGGAGACCAGCAGCACGGTGGTGCCGGTCTTTTTGTGGTACTCCTTGACCTCAGACAGGATCTCGTCCCGGCCCTCGGGGTCCAGACCGGCGGCAGGCTCATCCAGCACCAGAATGCGGGGCTTCATGGCCATCACACCCGCCACGGCCACCCGGCGCTTCTGGCCGCCGGACAGCTCAAAGGGGCTGCGCTGCAGCAGCGCCTCATCCAGGCCAACAAAGTCCGCTGCTTCATGCACTCGCCTGTCGATCTCGGCCTCGTCCAGCCCCATGTTTCTGGGGCCAAAAGCGATATCCTTATAGCAGGTCTCCTCAAACAGCTGGTACTCCGGGTACTGGAACACCAGACCGGTGAGGAAACGGAATTCCCGGATCTTTTCCGGCTCGGCCCACAGGTCACGGCCATCGATGATGATGTGACCGCTGGTGGGCTTGTTCAGGCCGTTCATGTGGGTGATGAGGGTGCTCTTGCCGGAGCCGGTGGCACCGATGATGCCCACAAAATCTCCCTCTTCCACCTCAAAGCTCACGTCATCCAGCGCGGTGACGGCATTGGGCATTCCCGGGTTATAGACATAACTCAGGTGATCTACTTTGATAATGCTTCCCATCTTCCGTCCCCTCCCTTACTTCAAAAGCTCATACAGAGCCTGTGCGCACGCGCCGGTGTCGATGATGCCCTCGGGCATGGGGATGCCGGCCTTGACCAGCTCATCCCGCAGCTCGGCAGCCTGCGGCACATCCAGCCGCAGGGCGCGCACCTTTTCGGTCTGGCTGAACACCTCTTTCGGGGTGCCCTCCATGACCACATTGCCCTTGCTCATCACCAGCACGCGGTCGGCCTGAGCAGCTTCTTCCATATAGTGGGTGATGGACACCACCGTGATGCCCATATTCTTGTTCAGATGGTGGATGGTCTGCATCACCTGCTCCCGGCCCCGGGGATCAAGCATGGCGGTGGCCTCGTCCAAGATCAGGCAGTCGGGCCGCATGGCGACCACGCCCGCAATGGCAACGCGCTGCTTCTGGCCGCCGGACAGGTTGTGGGGCGCACGCTCCCGGTACTCGTAGATGCCCGCCATCTTCATCGCTTCATCCACGCGGCGGCGCATCTCCTCCGGCGGCACGCCCAGATTTTCCAGCGCAAAGGCGACATCTTCCTCCACCACGGTGGCAACGATCTGGTTGTCCGGGCTCTGGAACACCATGCCCACGGTCTGGCGGATATCGTAGATCTTGTCCTCGTCTTTGGTGTCCATCCCCTCCACCAGCACAGTGCCGCTCTCCGGCAGGAGGATGGCGTTGAAGTGCTTGGCCAGCGTGGATTTTCCACAGCCGTTGGCCCCCAGCACTGCCACAAATTCGCCCCGCTTCACCTCAGCCGACACGCCGTTCAGGGCGTAGTCCGGCTGTTCCGGGTCATAGCGGAACTTCAGATCTTTCGCAGTTAAAATCGTTTCTTCCATAGGTTTTCTCTTTCCGGTGGTGCGCCCTTCTCAAAAGGGCTGTACCCCATTCTAAATGACCAACCCTCTCAGACTCGCTTCGCTCGCCAGCTCCCCCAAGGGGGGAGCCAACGCATCTAAAAGGGCAGCATCTTCTGAATTCTATTTTCCCTTCCCAGAAGCCGCAATTGCCTCTCCCTCTGGGAGAGGTGGCAATGCGTCAGCATTGACGGAGAGGGCTTCATTCTTCCCAAATGGCCGTTGCGCCGCAGGGCACAACGCCGCCGGTGGCGGAAACGGGCAGGCCGATCTCATCACAGCTGGTCTTGCCGCCAAAGCGGGGCACCAGCGTGGTCTTGAGCATATA
>UMFT01056513.1_pt1 | contig 13453 bp, 7 predicted proteins | sample 1965081 | NCBI WGS metagenome assembly UMFT01 (sample SAMEA4836053, study PRJEB28245) | human gut metagenome | biome: gut microbiome; material: fecal sample | place: Denmark | collected 2008
GACAACTCTAATATTTTATCATGTGTTGTTCTGTTTGTCAACAACTTTTTTGTTGTCCGCTGTCAGATCATGTCATGTCCCGCGGTCAGCTTGACTATGTTACCATCTGGGTATTATTTTGTCAACCCATTTTTTCCAAAAATTTCACTTTCTTATGTGTACTTTCGCAAAGTGAATTTTACTGTTTCAGTTCATCTTTCCAGAAAAGATATATTTCCACCGTATTTTATTTCAATATCGCATCCATCGCATCTTTCACTGACCTCACACCAGTCAGGCGGATTCCCTTTGGCACAGATCCACTGTCCTTCATGGAATCCAGGCTGACCTGGGGCAGAATGCATTCATCAAATCCAAGTTTTTTTGCTTCTGTCACGCGCTGCTCTGCCATACTGACGGCACGCACTTCTCCGCTTAAGCCCACTTCTCCGAAACAGATCGTCTTCTCATTGATCGGGTTTTCACGGTAACTGGATATAATGGCAAGCACAATGCCAAGATCGATCGCTGGCTCATTCATTTTTACGCCGCCCGCGATATTCACATAAGCGTCACAGTCTCCAAGTTTTAATCCCAGCCTTTTTTCAAGTACTGCCATCAGAAGATTTACCCTGTTAAAATCGGTGCCTGCAGCCGTTCTCCGCGGAATTCCAAAATTACTGTGGCAGACTAACGCCTGTACTTCCACCAGAATCGGTCTGGTTCCTTCCATAGAACACGCAACAACCGAACCGGATGCACCTTCCGGTTTCCCGCTCAGCATGTATTCCGAAGGATTTTCCACTTCCATCAGTCCGTTCTGTCTCATCTCAAACACGCCAATCTCATTCGTTGAGCCGAACCTGTTTTTGACACCGCGCAGTATACGGTATGCCGCATGCCTGTCCCCCTCAAAATAGAGTACCGTATCCACCATGTGTTCTAAAACTCTCGGACCCGCAACCACGCCCTCTTTCGTCACATGACCGACAATAAAGATGGAAATTCCCATCCCCTTTGCAATCTGCATAAATACCCCTGTGGATTCCCGCACCTGTGATACGCTGCCCGGTGCAGAGGAAACTTCTTCGTTATACATGGTCTGTATGGAATCTATGATCACGATCTGCGGTTTTTCCCGGTCAATCACCGTTTTTATCGTGTCTAAGTTCGTTTCACATAAAAGTGTCAGCGAATCGCCAAAGGTTCCGATACGTTCTGCCCTTATTTTGATCTGCTGCAGGGATTCCTCTCCGGATATATATAATACGCGCACACCTTTCTCCGATAAATTCTGGCATACCTGCAAAAGCAGTGTTGATTTACCGATTCCCGGATCACCGCCCACTAACACTAAAGATCCCTGTACGATTCCGCCGCCAAGTACACGGTCAAGCTCTTTCATATCCGTCGACATGCGTTTGTCCTGTGTCATCTCGATCTGTGAGAGCGGAACGTTCTTCGCCTCTGCCGCTTTTGCCGCTACCCTGCCGCCTTTTGCTGCACTTTTTTTATCGATCATCTCCTCAACAAATGTATTCCATTCCTTACATGCAGGACACTGTCCCATCCACTTTGATGATTCGTAACCACATTCCTGACAAAAAAATACTGTTGTTTTTCCCTTCGGCATATTCCTTCTCCATCTCTTTTTATTGTTTATCAGTATACTTACTTTATCTGCAAAAAGCAACTTACTTTCTATGACAAAAACCGGAAAAAGCAATCCGCTTCCTCCGGTTTTTATTATTATTATTATTGCAGAATTATTTTTTTACTTTAATTTTTACTGCTGAACTCCTGATTGTAAAGTCTGCAAGTAATTCATTCCTGCCATTTACAACCACTTTGTAATAATATGTTTTTTTCTTCTTTGCTTTTTTATCTGCAAAAAACGTCTTCTTTGTGGCTCCGATCAGAGTATACTTACCGTTCTTTTTTTCTGCACGGTAAATCTGATAAGTTTTGGCACCTGTTACCTTATTGTAAGAAACGGTAACCGTTCCTTTTTTGTTATTTTTTACTTTTGCAGCAATTTTGACACCATATACGATGACTGCCGGCTTACCGGAAGCAACCTGTGTACCATATTCCGAGGTCATATAAGAGGCAATTCTTGTTCCTTTTTCCCCATATGCACTGACCATATAATAATATTTCACACCTTTTTTCAACCGTGCCCTGTCATATGCCGCCGTGCCTGTAATGGATCCGTCTTCGCCATAATATTCCCGATAGTGAACCTCACTGTAATATCCTGTCTCATCATTGGAATCTTTTGCGATCAGGTTACCTGCTGCTGCATAAAGTTTTTCGTCCGTATTACATAACGGCGTATATACAGAACGGACGACTTTATAATATTTCGCACCTTTTACCTTTTTCCAGGTAATCTTTACTGCATTCTTTTTCGTATCATAAACAGCTTTGATGGATTTTACTGCTGCAAGTGATGTAGATTCTTTTGACGATGACCATCCACTGTATTCTTTTTGGGAATTATAAGCCCTTACCGATACATTGACGTATTCTCCGCTCGATAATCCTTTAATGGTGTATTTATTTTTCTTTACCGTTACATATTTTTCTGCAACTGTTTTTTCCTCACCATATTTATCATATACCATGTATCGGATCTGATAGCCTGCAGCGTACTTGTCCGCATCCCATTTAACGCTTACATTTTTGCCTTTATTGGTAAGGACGAGATTTCGCGGCTCCTCGAGCTGCATTTTAACTCTGGTCGACGCGGTAATGTATTTTAATGTTTTTCCGTCTTTATAATATGCACAGATCAGATAGGTGTAACTCTCACCGAATTTTAACTTTTTGTCCGTGTATGTTGTCGTTTTTGCGTTTGTGATCGTTTTCACCAGTTCATACTTTGTATTTTCTACTGTTACGGCACTGTTGCCCGAATTGATCCATCCTGAAATTTCTGTGATATCCTTGTCACTCTCAGAAGTTCTGTAAATCTCATATTTTGTTGCAGAACCTACTTTTGTCCAGGTCAGTTTCACTGTATTTTTTGAGTTCTTAGCCACCTTTAATACAATGTTATTTACACGGCTGGTACTTACAGTAAAATTTTTATATATACTGTAACTTTTCGTTTTTCTGTCCGGATCATAATAATAAGAGCGTACCTTGTAGGAGTATTTTGTGCCTGCCTTTAAATTCTGATCTGTATAGACATAGTCTGTGGTCGTTGCTATTTTCTTATATTTTTTACCTGAAAGACGATAAATCTCATATCCGGTACAGCTTCCTCTGGTAAAAGATAACTTTATACTGTTTTTTCCCGCCTTTGTATATACACGCGGTACGGATACCTTATCCGTATAGCTTACCATATTCGAAGCAGGACTCATTGCCGTATAATAAGTCATGCCAACAGATATATTTTTATATGTTTGATTTTTTTGAGCATCTGTTACTTTTATTTCCTTATTTACGGTAAACACCGGCTTCTTTTGTATGTTATAAAGAGAACTGCCTGCATCATAGGTATGCGCAACAAATGTATATTTTACGCCCGGTTTTAAAGAGATTGCACTGTATGATCCATCGATTCCCTTCACTTTGTAAGAACGTACATAACTGCTTATTTCCTTACTTTCAAGCTCCGTAAGTGCATCTTTTAAATAAAGTTTTTTCTGCTGTCCCTGACCATCCGTATAGTAACCATAAGCGTTCAAAAGCTCATAATTATAATGCGCCGGCTTCTTTCCTTCTTCAAAAACATAAATGACTACATCCGCATCGATTGGCGTCCATGAGAGCTGCCAGTCATCTCCATTGTACGTCTTTTCTATTTTGAGATTTTTTACTGTCGGTATGTTTCCATTAATGCTGGCCGTTGCAGTTATGACATCTGAATAACTTCCATCTGAAAAATATCCTTCTTCCGCAGATTCCAGTCTGACGGAACAATAAAAATATGGCAGTCCTGAATCTATTGTAATATTACAATACGGATCTGATGCATACTCTGAATCCGTTTCATAGGAATCGTTTTCTCCTTTTGCATTTACATAAGCATCGTACAGCGTTCCCCTCTTATTGTAAAACTGTAAAAAGCTCTCTATATTCGTAATATTTAACGGTTTGCTGCTTCGCAGGTAATACACACGATAGCTATCCACTCCGTTTTGTGCATTCCAGGTAACTGACATCTCTTTTCCCTTTTCAGAAACTTTTGTACCGGTTACCGGTGATAACTTCTTTAAAGAGTAATTTTTATAAGTATAGGTGTCCGACCATTTACCATACATGTCCACCACATATTTCGTCTGTTTCGATTCTATAATATATTGGCTATTATCATTCCAGTTCCAATATACCTCCTGTTTGTTACTTGTCACTTCATGATAATATACAGCACGGACTTTTACGCTGACCTGCTGTCCTGAATTCAATATGACATATGGCAGTCTTGCTGCATCTGATGTTATCATCTCATGTACGGTTCCGTCTGACGCATCCAAAAATAATCCCGGCATATTATAGACCTTGGTATTTCCATCGCAGACCACTTCATATCCAACCTTCATCATGTCTCCGGCTTTATTTTTCATTGTGGCCGTATCATTATTAACCGGATTCCAGCTTATTTTTACATAAGTTTTTTCAAAAGAAATCTCTTCATAAGCATTTGCATATACAACATATTTATATTTTTTCGATGCTGAATCATATACCGATTCATACGTTAATTGCTTATAAAAATGTCCATTATAACTATAATAAAGAACCTGTGTATCATTTTTTACTGCATACTCATCTATCCGCTTTTTGGCATTTTCCGATGAATCACTTACAGTAATTTCTGTAATTTCATCACCTTCTGTCACATAATGATACCCTGTCGCATCACATGACCGCAATGCTCTATACGTCTTACCATTGACTCTATACATTCCATATGCATCTTGATATTTATCTGTGTTGCCTTTCAGTATGGCTTCTGCCTTATTATACAGGTTTACAAATCCATCAATATCCGTACCGCTGCACTGACCATAATAGTTATTTTCATACTTGTATAATCCTACGGTCTTATCCCAAAAATTGCTCCTTTTTGTAATCTTAAAACCTGCAATTTCGTCTGTCGTACCTGCTGCAATCACTCCGTTCTGGAACCGATTCACATAAGCATATCTCAACTGCCGGCCAGACGCTGTTGTTATAATACTTCCGTCATCTTTTCCTCTTACATTGATTACCTTTGACGGTTTATCAATTGCAGCGAGTTCTTCCTCTTCAGTCTCTTCTTCGGTCTCTTCTTCTATTTCTTCTTCCGATTCTTCTTCCGTCTCTGTTTCCATCACTTCGGTATCATCAACAGCCTCCGTATCATTCACGTTTTCTGTCTCTTCTACAGTTTTCTCAGTTTCTGATGCCTCTGATGTTTCTGGAATTTCCGATGCCTCGCTGTTCTCTGTCTGCCCGCTGTCATTTTCTGCAGACTCACTGTCCGTTTCGCTTTCTTTCTCTGTCTGTTCTGTTGCTAAAGCTGCTTCCATCGCATCTTCTTCCTGTATCACAGCCTCTGTTACTGTCTGTACATCTGTCTGCGGCAATCCAGCAGCACCTACTGATGTCCAATCTCCGACCGTCAGCGTAAGCGCCATCGCAAATGCCGCCATACGTTTCCAACCCGTGAGTCTCTTTCTTTTCATAACTTTTCTCCTTCTGATTTATTGCACATTGTCACGCGCATTTTTTATGTTAATGTAACAGTTTATCCCCGTCAATCGTACTTTCGTACTTGAAAGCGCAAAAAAGCTTACATGCCCTTTTGACATGTAAGCTTCCTTTGATCTCACTTTTCCGTTCTTAACACTTTGTAACTTTTACATCTACCGGATGGTCGCCAAGTTCTACACTTAAGCTTAATTTGCCGCCAAGATTTGTCTTCATCTTTCCTGCATCTGCGCCATCGATCGTGATGTCGTACTCTGACTCATCCTCAAGTTCTACTGTGATCTGTGCATCTTCCGGTCCCTCTACCTGAAATGTCAGGCCTGTATCTGTTGCATTCAGATTCATGACAGCCGTTCCCGGAACAGATTCATATACGAACATGCCATTGCGCTCTAACTTGGTGATCTCGGAAAATGTCTTCACCTTGTAGATATCTCCCTGATGTTCGAAATTATCAAGTTTCGCCTTTGCACCTAATGTGTAATCCCCAAAACTGATCGTTCCATCTGCTTCTGAACGAATTAATTCGCTGATCGTTGCCATTTTTTCCTCCTGTGATAAAGTAGTTTTCTCTTTATCGTAAAATTTTGTGCCCTTATTATATAATATCCCCGTCACGATTTCCAGTGCTTTCCCGGATATTTCAGTAAAATTTTATTTTGTTTCGAACACGACTTTTTCTTTGTGGATCGTCACGACCACTTCCATATCTTTTTTCACTTTGCCGGACAGGATTTCTTCTGCCAGTTCATCCTCGATATCGTTCTGGATCTGACGGCGCAGCGGTCTTGCACCATATTTCGGATCATACGCTTTATCGACAATATGCTTTTTGACGCTGTCACGCACGGTAAGGTGGATTCCCATCTGTTTTTCACAGCGATCTGTAAGTTCTTTTAACATCAGTGCAACGATCTGTTTCATATCGTCTTTGTTTAACGCTCTAAATACGATCGTCTCATCAATACGGTTTAAAAATTCCGGTTTAAAAATACGGCGTACTTCTTCCATCACGCTGTTTTTCATGCGGTCATAATTCTGTTTTTCATCATCCGAAACTGCAAATCCAAGTTTTTTCGGCTCAATGATCGCCTGTGCTCCGGCATTTGACGTCATAATAATGATCGTATTTTTGAAATCCACTTTGCGTCCCTGGGAATCCGTGATATGACCGTCGTCTAACACCTGCAGTAAAATATTAAATACATCCGGATGCGCCTTTTCGATCTCATCAAACAGGATCACCGAATACGGATTTCTGCGCACCTTTTCGCTGAGCTGTCCTCCCTCCTCATGGCCTACATATCCTGGCGGTGAACCAATCATCTTTGATACGCTGTGTTTCTCCATATATTCCGACATATCAACACGGATCATAGACTGTTCGCTGCCAAACACTGCCTCCGCAAGTGCCTTTGAGATCTCTGTTTTTCCGACACCGGTCGGGCCTAAGAACAGGAAAGAACCGATCGGGCGCTTCGGATCTTTTAATCCGACACGTCCTCTTCGCACAGCTTTTGCCACTGCACTCACCGCATCCTCCTGACCGATGACACGTTTGTGTAAGGTAGCCTCTAATTTTCTTAAGCGGGCAGCCTCCCCCTCGGCAATCTTTCTTACCGGGATCTTCGTCCATCCGGATACCACATCCGCAATATCGTCTTCTGTCACTTTTAACTTTTTACTGCGGCTGTCTTTCTTTGTCTTTGCCTGTATTTTGGCAAGCTCTTCTTCACACGCTTCTTTTTCGTTCTTCTTCTGCTTTGCACCTTCCACATCACCATCGTGCAGAAATTCTAACATTTCCTCTTCTAACAGGTTGATGCGATGTCTTAATTCAACGACTTCCTCCGGTTTTCCACCCGCGCGCAGACGTACCTTTGCTGCAGCCTCATCCATCAGATCGATTGCTTTATCCGGCAGGAAACGGTCATTGATATAGCGCGCAGACAGGCGTACTGCTGCCGATACCGCATCATCCGTAATCTTTACCTGATGATGTTTTTCATACTGTTCCCGCAGTCCCTCTAAAATCTGCACTGCCTCCTCTTCCGACGGCTCTTCTACCGTAACCGGCTGGAATCTGCGCTCTAGCGCAGCATCTTTTTCAATATATTTGCGGTATTCATCGATTGTCGTTGCACCGATCAGCTGCAGTTCCCCACGCGCAAGTGCAGGTTTTAATATATTGGAAGCATCGATTGCTCCTTCCGCTCCGCCCGCTCCGATGATTGTATGCAGTTCATCGATGAAGAGCAGGATATTGCCGGCTGCCCGTACTTCCTGAAGTACCTTTTTAATGCGCTCCTCAAACTCACCGCGATATTTTGAGCCTGCCACGATTCCGGACATATCCAAAGATACCACCCGCTTTCCCGCAACGGTATCCGGAACCATTCCGGTTGTAATACGCTCCGCAATTCCCTCAACGATCGCAGTCTTTCCAACGCCCGGTTCACCGATCAGACATGGGTTATTCTTTGTCCTTCTGCTTAAGATCTGGATCACACGGTCGATCTCTTCCTGTCTGCCGACTAACGGATCTAATACTCCCTCTGCCGCCAATGCAGTCAGATCTCTGGAGTATTGATTTAATACCGGTGTATCCGATGCTGTTTTTTTCACCGGCTTACCATTCATGAAATCTTCTTTGTACAGGCTCGCATCTTCTCCCATTGCGATCAGGATATCCACATACATTTTCTGGATATTGACCGCTAAGGTATTTAAAAGGCGGGATGCCACACACTCTGTCTCTTTCATCATCGCGATAAGGATATGCTCCGTCCCGATCTCCTCTGCATGAAAACGCGCTGCCTCCCTTGCTGCCCCTTCTAACACCTGCAGTGCCCTCGGCGAATATTCCTTAGCCTCTGCCGTCAGCACCTGTGCATCCGGTGCAATGAGTTCCTCGATCAGCTGCATGACTTTGTCAAGTTCTACTCCATTATCATTTAATACCTGCGCAGCGACGCCCGTTCCTTCTTTTAAAAGTCCGATCAGGATATGCTCCGTTCCGATATAATGATGATGCAGTGATTTCGACATCTTTGAAGCCTGATCGATTGCTTTTTTTGCTTTTGATGTATATCGTATCTGCATAGTTTCTCCATTCTTTTTCTATTTATAAATCATTTAAATCGATGATCTCTAAATCATCTTCTTCCTCTTCTTCTCTCGGAATGTGTTTTTTCTCCGGAGTATGTTTCCGCTCCGGCTTTTCTTTTCTCTCCGGCCTTTGTTTCTCCTCCGGTTTTTCTTTTCTCTCCGTGCGCTGTTTTTCCTCCGGTTTTTCTTTTCTCTCCGGCCTTTGTTTCTCCTCCGGTTTTTCTTTTCTCTCCGGACGCTGTTTTTCTTCCGTTTTTTTTCTTTCTACCGGCAGGAAATCTTCGTCCTCTTCCCAGTCCTCATCGTCAAGATCGTCAGACATGCCACGTCCAAACAATCCCGCACGCACTTTATGGATCTTTGATACGCCGACTTCGTTCTCTGTATCGTTTTCTTCCACATCATCCGGCTCTTCTTCCACTTTTTCTTTTGGTTTTCTGTGGAAAAATCCTTTTCTCTGTGTTTCTTCCTCCTCCCAGTCAGCGTCTTCCGGATCATCTACTTCCAAATCATCTTCTTCCACGCCAGGATTCTCTTCTATATTATCATCTTCTTCCAGATCAGTATCATCTTCTGCGTCCTGATCCTTTCCCTGTTTTTCGGACTTCCAGTCCCAGTCATCCTCTTCCTCATCCCAGTCGTCACTCTTACGTCCTCTCAATAGAAGATTGATAATAATAACGACAAGTACTGCGATCACAAAAGCCATAATTCCCATCATATTTCTGGAAAAAGACTTTTCTTTTGCATATTGTTCAGAGAGATCATTGTATTCCTGCTGGAGATATTCCATATTAGAAACATCTTCCGCTTCTTCTGTTTCAAACTCTGTGTTCTGGTCTGCTGCCTGTCCATCTGTTCCATCCGCCGGCTGGTCTGTTGTCTGACCGTCTGTTCCATCCGCCGGCTGGTCTGTTGTCTGACTGTCTGTTCCGTCTGCCGGCTGGTCTGTTGTCTGACCGTCTGTTCCATCCGCCGGCTGATCCACTGTTCCGTCTGCTGTCTGTCCATCTTCTCTGGTCAGTGTTATCGTATACTGGGCGAGTGCTCCGTTCTGCGCCTTCACGACTACTTTTATCGTATTTGTACCGACCTGCAGATTGTCATTTCCTGTGATCGACTGCACCGTCGCAAATTCATTAACCGGTGTTGCCGTCACTGTAACGCTTGTGACATCATTCGGTACGGTAGCTGTATATTGTACTGTCTTTCCTGTAAAGTCCGGGGATAATGTTCCCGCAGAAAGTGATAACACTTCCAGCGAATTATCTGCGGAAAGTGTTGTCTGTGCAGCAGCCACCTGGATTCCGGCAGCCTTTATGTCTGCCGCAGGTTCTGTCACAAGACATCCCATGCAGAAAAGTGCAGCTATGAATCTTACTTTTCTCTTCATTCGTTTCACACTCCCTCTATTGCCATCATCACTATGGAATTATATGAGATATTCGAAAATGCGTCAACCTCAAACTCCCTCATTGTCAAATTCCGGAATAAAACTCTCCTCCGCCGTCTCCCCCTCCTGGATAAAACCGTTTTCAATCCCTATATCGATTGCAAAATCAATAACCTCATCATATTCCCGATCCGTGATCTTACGGTTTAATTCCGGATATTTTTTCACGTTAGAGAGCGGTGTAAACTGGTGCATGATACTGATATATATTTGATTCTCATAGGTTTCATGCAGATATTTCAAAACTGCTTTGGAATCTTTCGTGCACCCCGGCAGGATCAGATGGCGCACGATCGTACCACGCTTCATCAGGGAATCCTCCCCGTTTTCAAAAACTGCCGCACCCGTCTGACGCACCATCTCCGCTATCACCGCCTTAGCCACAGCAGGGTAATCCGGCGCATGGGAATATTTTGCACTCAAAGCGGTATCAAAATACTTAAAATCCGGAAGATAGATATCCACAATTCCTTCTAAAGAACGGATCGTATCCACATTTTCATAGCTGCTGGTGTTATAAACGATGGGAATCTTTAAATTCTGATTTCTTGCAAGCTCTACCGCTTTTATGATCTGTGGTACAAACTGCCCCGGTGTCACAAGGTTGATATTATTTGCACCCTTTTCCTGGAGTTCCAGAAAAATTTCGCCAAGCCGCTCCGTACTTATCACCTTACCAGCTGTGCCATTTGCAATATTTTCATTCTGGCAGAACACACAGTGCAGTACACAGCCGGAAAAAAAGACCGCACCGGAACCCATCTCCCCGGAAATGCAGGGTTCTTCCCAGAAGTGCAGTGCCGCACGCGCCACCTTAATCTCTGTGGTCTGTCCGCAGATGCCGCGCTCACCGGATTTTCGGTCCACAGCGCACATTCTAGGACACAATGTACATATTTTCATGGTATACCATCACTCTTTCTATTTAATTTAATGATTGCGCAACCGTGCCTTTTTTTGTATGATAGACATTGCAAAAAGAAGATCAAACACAAAGGAGTTTTCTTATGAGTCCAAAAAACTGTATGGTAGCACAGTCAGGCGGCCCTACTGTTGCGATCAATGCCAGCCTTGCCGGTGTGATCGACGGTGTAATGCGTTCTGACATGTATGACACGGTTTATGGTTCCTTAAACGGAATCACAGGTATTTTAAACAACGATCTGACGAATCTTTCTGAATTAATGCAGCAGAATTCGGAATATCTCGACCGCTTAAAGGTCACTCCGGCAATGTATCTTGGCTCCTGCCGTTACAAACTGCCAAATTATTTAGATGATGATTCTTCCTATGTATTCATTTTCAAACAGTTTGAAACTTACCATATTGATGCTTTCTTTTATATCGGCGGCAACGATTCCATGGACACCGTCTTAAAGCTCTCCGAATATGGCAAAAAAATCGGCAGTCCTGTGCGTATTGTCGGTATTCCAAAGACCATCGACAATGATCTCTGTGAGACAGACCATACACCAGGATTCGGTTCTGCCGCAAAATATATCGCATCTTCTCTTTTAGAAATCGCACATGACACATTTATCTATGCAGTCAAAAGTGTGACGATCGTGGAAATCATGGGACGTGATGCCGGATGGCTGACCGCTGCTTCTGCACTGGCAAGAAACGGTTATAATACAGCACCACATCTGATCTATCTCCCGGAGGTTCCATTTGACAAAGAGGACTTTTTACTGGATGTAAAGCGTATGCTTTTCGAGCGCAATAACGTGATCGTTGCCGTATCTGAAGGTATCCGCGATGCTTCCGGCAACTATATCAGTGCTTCCGAAAGTTCTGTTGACACCTTTGGTCACAGCCAGTTAAGCGGAGCCGGAAAAACACTTGAATTTTTAGTCAAAGAAAAACTAGGCGTTAAAGTCCGTTCCGTGGAAGTCAACGTATTACAGCGCTGCGCTGCACACCTTGCTTCAAAGACTGATCTTGATGAGGCTTTTACTCTCGGTCAGAAAGCGGTTGCTCTCTCCGAGGAAGGTGTTACCGCTTCCATGGTAACAATGCGCCGTATCTCTGATGCTCCGTACGAAATCGCCTATGAGCATGCCGAGATCCGCCACATTGCAAACGAGGCAAAATCAATTCCGAGAGAATGGATCAACGATGCAGGCAATGATGTCACACAGCCACTGATCGATTACCTTTCACCTCTCATACTCGGTGAAGTTCCAGTAAAATACGAAAGCGGTATCCCTGTCTATATGGATGTCAGTCATTTAGCAAAACATCAATAAATTTACCGATCTCAACCCACGCTCTTTTAGATTCCGGCAGCATTTTTGCTGCCATCTGAAAGATGTGGAACATTCCTTCATAAATACTGATTCTTACTTTTACTCCCTGTTCTCTGGCTTTTGCAGCCACATCCACAGAATCCGAGAGCAGCATCTCATAGGAACCAACCTGTATCAGCATCGGCGGAAATCCCCTGAAATCCCCATATAAAGGCGAAATATAAGCATTATACGGGTCGTTATCCCCAATATAATCTTTATTATAAATAAGGCTGTCCCTTGTTTTTCCAAATAACGGGTCGCGCTCAAAGTTTGTCTCGTAAGATTCCCCGCTCGCCGCAAGGTCTGTCCACGGTGACATGGCTACGATCCCACACGGAAGCTGCTTTCCGTGATCTTTCAGATAATGGCATAATGCCATCGCAAGACCGCCTCCTGCGGAATCTCCTGCGATGATGATCTGCTCGGAAAACCACCCCTGTTCCAACAGATAACAGTATGCGGCATAGGCATCTTCTAAAGCCGCCGGATACGGATGTTCCGGTGCCACACGGTAATCGGGTGTCAGAACACTCATTCCATGGCTGACTTCACAGTAAAGTCCGGCAAACATACGGTATGCATTCCGCATCGCTCCGACATATCCGCCCCCGTGAAGCTGTAAGATTACTTTTTCCGTATTCGGATTTTCTTTTGCCTGTAAATACTCCATGGAGAAATTATCCATCTCGATCACATCTAATGAAAAACAGTCCGGACATTTCCACGGCGGCTCCGAATCCCCGATTTTTTTCCTCAGTTCTCCATTTTTTATCTTTTTCCCAATCAGGTGATCATTTGTCACATGGGCGATCAAGTCCCTCATGACTCTTCCCCTGATGCTCGCTTCGCTCTCTCTCATCCGATTGCTCCTGTTCTTTTTATTCTAAATATAACTCAGCGGACATGAAATCTTCGT